>Ga0209573_1000218_pt1 | contig 144055 bp, 111 predicted proteins | sample TNRBio252014_DNA_FD_185870 | JGI IMG/M metagenome (GOLD analysis project Ga0209573, IMG submission 185870) | Wastewater treatment Type I Accumulibacter community from EBPR Bioreactor in Madison, WI, USA - TNR Reactor_6/25/2014_ DNA (SPAdes)... | ecosystem: Engineered > Bioreactor > EBPR >...
GGCCTTCACGGCATTCCGCATCTCCTCCTTGGGCTTCCGCATCTCGGCTTTGCAGGCGCTGTAGGTCTCCCGCACGATGTTAGACATGCCGCGCTCTCGCAGCAGCGCCACGGCGGCCTGGAAGGCAATAAATTTGCCCAGCTCGGCCATGTCGATGCCGTAGCAGTCAGGATAGCGGATCTGCGGCGCGGTGGAGCAGACGATGATGCGGCGCGGATTGGTGCGGGCGAGGATGCGCAGCAGGCTTTTCTTCAAGGTGGTGCCGCGCACGATGGAGTCGTCGATGACGACGAGATTGTCCTTCGGCGTGACGACGCCGTAGGTGATGTCGTAGCTGCCGGAGACGAGCTGGTCACGTCCGGTCTCCTGGGCGATGAAGGTGCGCATCTTGATGTCTTTGAGCGCGATTTTCTCGGCCCGGGGCCAGTTGCGCAGCACGAGATCGTCGAGCTTCTCCTCGTCAAGCTCGCCCTTCTTGAGCATGTCCATCAGTGCTTCCTTCACCACGACGCGGCGGCTTTTGCGCAGGCCGTCGAGGAAGCCGAAGTAGGCGGTCTCGGCGGTGTTTGGGATGAAGCTGAGCACGGTGTGCTCGAAGTCGTTTTCGATGGCCTGCACGACCTGCGGCACGAGCTGCTCGCCCAGCGCCTTGCGCTGGCGGTAGATCGTCGAATCGTTGCCACGGGAGAAATAAATGCGCTCAAAGGAGCAGGGCTTGAACTCACGCGGCTCGGTGAAGGGCTTGATCGTCATGCCGCCGTCGGCCTTGATGACGACGACATGCGCCGGGGGCACTTTTTTGACCTCGTTCTCACTGACGCCGAACACAGACATCAGCGCCACGCGCTCGGAGGCGATGGTGAAGATCTCGTCGTTTTCGTAGTAGTAGCAGGGGCGGATGCCGCTGGGGTCGCGCATGGCGAAGAGGTCGCCGTTGCCGATGACGCCGACGATGGCGTAGCCGCCGTCCCAGCGTTTCGCGGAATCCTGGATCACGGTGGTCACGTCGAGCTGCTCGCTGATGCGCTGCGGGATGTCCGTGCCGGGCATGCCAGCGTCGCGCAGCTCGTGGTAGAGCTTCGTGTGCGCCTCATCGAGCTGGAAGCCGATCTCCTCCAGCACGCTCTGCGTGTCCGTGCCGAAGACGGGATGCTGCCCGCGCTGCATCATGATCTGGTTGAGCTCGCGCGTGTTGGTGAGGTTGAAATTCCCCATCACCATGAGCGAGCGCGTGGGCCAGGTGGTCCGGCGCATGTAGGGGTGCAGGGCGCCTTTGCCGAAGTCGCCGCTGGTGCCGTAGCGCAGGTGGCCGATGTAAATCTCCCCCGCCATCTCAAACTCGCGCTTGATGGCGTCCGGGTCTTCCTCAAAGGAAATGAACTCCTTGCCCTCCTGGTCGCGCTCGTCCTTGCGCTGCTTGTCGATGCGGCGGGCGATGCGTTTGAACTCCTTGCGCTCGTCATCGAAGACCCGGCCGATGTGATCCACGCTGTCCGTGCTGCGCACGCGGAACATGTAGGGCAGGCCGGGGGGCATGCCGAGCTTGCTACAGCCGATGCCGAAGCCGTCCTGGCCGCGATTGCGCTGCTTGGTCAACAGGGCCTGCAGGGCGTCGAAGCCGTAGAGGGTGTTGCCGTATTTTTGATAGAAGTATCCAAGCGGCTTTTTCAGCCGCACCACGGCTATGCCGCACTCGTGCCGGATCGGGTCGCTCATTCTGGAAGGGAGCGCCCATTGATGGCAAGTGAAGGGGGGAGTGCAACCGGTGGTATCAGTTTCTCACTTTCCCTCATCCGCCTTCACCGGCTCCCGAATCTGAAGCTGCTTCTCCTTGCCGAGGTTCTTCGTGATCGTGGCGGGATAGTCCCAGGCGTCTTTTTTGTCGGAGTAGATCACCACGCGGGTGCGCATGGCGGCCATGGCGGCGGCCTGGGGGAGGTCGAGGTGCTTGAGGACGTTCAGCATCGCGGGAGCGACGGCTTGGGGATCACCGGCGACGGTGCCGTTGTGGGTGAGGGGCAGGTCGTGGAGGTCGAGGCGTTTGATGTTGTCCTCAAACAGCGAGGCGTAGAGCGAGTCCACCGCCATGTCGCGGTGCGCCTGAATCCACAGCGGGGTTTCCTCGCAGCCGGGGATGGCGCGGATGGTTTGCAGGGCGCGGCGGATGTCCCACACACGCATGCCATCGAGCGTCTGGCCCAGCAGGTAGAAGCGGCGCAGGCGCTGCGTTTGCGCCTTCGGACTGCCGCTCCAGGCCGTGGGGCCGACGCCGCGCGGGCAGACGTAGGCCATGCCCCACTTGAAGCTATCAAACATCTTCTTCTCCTGCACGAAGGCCTCGTCGTTACCCGGTGTGCCGGGAAAAACCTCGATCAGCTTGCCAAAGCGCGAGTGGTAGGTGGCGCAGAACTCATCCCAGCCCGCCTCATCCAGCACATTGAGCGCGATCAACTCCAAATCCTGCAAACGCAGGCCCTCGCGATGCACGATGTGAATGCGCAGGCGGTAGGGCGACTGGCTCTCGAAGTCGTAGGCGGTCATGTGGATGCCGTCGCGATCCGCCTGGCTTTCCTTGTTCGGATTCGCGGCCTTCGCGTCCTGCGGCCAGCCGGCGAAGACCTGTTCCTTCAGCGCCTGCATCCAGGCATCGCTCTGCTTCTTCCAATCGGTCTCGTTCGTGGCTGGCGCGGGTGTTTGGGCCAGTGGTACAAAGGTTTCGTCGATCTTGGTGTTCAGCTCGTCCTTCGGCAGCTCGGTGAAGACCCGCAGTGAAGTCTGTTCGATGCTTTTTTTCGCGCCTTCGTCGATCACGGCCATGGAGTCGGCACCTTTGAGGAAACGCTCGAACCAGTGGAACGCGCCCATGTTCAGCGGCTGCAGGTCCTTGTGCGGTCCTTCGGCCACTTGCAGACCGATGTGCGCCTCCTTGCCGAGCAGTTCGTAAAGTTTGCGCACGTTCTGGTAGATGCGGAACACGCCGTCGATGGGGAAGATGCTGTCCTTGTCCGTGTTCACGATCAGCAGCGGGCGCGGCGCGGCCAGCGCGACCATGCGCTCAAAGTCCCAGCGGTGTGTGTTCACGAAGAACATGCAGTCGCAGTGGCCCTCCACGCAGCCGTCGATGACCTGGTTCTGCATGTCCGTCACACCCGCCGTCGGCGCGCTGGCCTTGATGCGCTCGTCGATGGCGGTGATCCACCAGGAGTACGCCCCGCCGCCGCTGCGACCGGTCACGCCGAAGCGTGTCTTGTCCACCTCAGGGCGAGTTTCGAGATAATCCAGGGCGCGGATGCAGCTCCACGCCTCCAGGCCTGCGGGCGTGTAACCGCGTGAGAACCACCACCAGCGATTCTTGCTGTAGGTGCCGTGGTGCTCGCCACGGATCTCACCGAGCTGCACCGTGTCGATGATCAGGCAGACGTAGCCGTGTTTCGCAAACCACACGCCATGGTGCTCATAGCCCGCCTTGTTGCCCAGGCTCACGCCATCCTTCACCACGTTGGCATGACCGCACACATACAGGATTGTCGGCAGCGGCTTCTCCACTTTCTCGGGCCGGTACAAGTTTGCCGTCACATACAGTCCGGGCATCGACTGGAAATGCAGCTTCTCCACGATGACGCCCTCATGCTTCAGCTCGCCCGTCTTCGTCGTCTTGAGATCGGTTTTCTCCGGCATCGGGTCCAGCCCCAGCATTTCCAGCAACTGCCGTCGATACTCCGGCGCCTTGCTCGTCCAGTCCTCCGCCTTCTCGATGTGACCCACCCCGTTGCTCATCGCGATCTCCCGCGTCTGCTCCGCAAAGTAGCGGTCCAGCAGCCGGTTTCCCGCCGTGTCCGGCGTCTTTTCAGGATAAGGCGAGGCTGCGGAGGCGAATGAAGCGAGCAGGCAGAAGAGCAGGGGAGTGCGCATGAGTGGAGCACAGCCAAACGATCAGCGAAGGCAGGATTGATCGTTTGGCGTGCTGATGCGCCAAGAACTTTGCAAAAAGTTAAAACAGCGGTTGCATAAAAAACGAGGCGTCTATATTCGCGGCCCCTGTTTCCACAGACCCCTCGCTCGGGTGGCGGAATTGGTATACGCGCAAGACTAAGGATCTTGTGCCGAAAGGCTTAAGGGTTCGAGTCCCTTCCCGAGCACCATGTGGCACCCCTCAAAAGGTGCCGCCCACGCGTTCCAAACCGCGTGGCGGTCCGGTTGTGAACAACTTGGTTTTTCCATCTTGACACTCCGGCCAGTTCCCCTACTATCGCGGCCCCTTTCCTCCCGCAGAAGAAAGGCCCGCACACGAAGCATTCCATGAAGACGTTTTCAGCCAAAGCCCAGGAACAAAATCCCACATGGTGGGTCATCGACGCCAAGAATCAGATTCTGGGCGATGTCGCCGTCGCCGCCGCCAATCTCCTGCGCGGCAAGACCAAGCCCACCTTCACCCCGCATGTCGATACCGGTGACTTTGTGGTCGTGCTGAACGCCGCAGACGTCCGTCTCAGCGGCAAAAAAGAGCAGCAGAAGATTTACACCTCGAAGGCCGGCTACGTCGGCAATCAGAAGGTTGAAAACGTCGAGCGCGTCCGCGCCCGCCGTCCAGAGCTCCTCGTCGAGCGCGCTGTGAAGGGCATGGTCCCGCACAACAGCCTGGGCCGCTCCATTCTTGGCAAGCTCAAGATCTACAGCGGTGCCGAGCATCCGCATGAGGCGCAGAATCCGAAGCCCTTCGCCGTCGCCTAATTTTTTCAACCATCCGCATGAGCAAGCCCCTCAACAACGCCACCGGCCGCCGCAAGACCGCCATCGCCCGCGTCTTCATCACCGAAGGTGCCGGCAGCATCACTGTCAATGGACGCGACTTCGAGGAATACTTCCCGACCGTCGCTTTGCAGAACCAGATTCTGTTCCCGCTCGCCCTCACCAACTCCCGCCAGACCTATGACTTCAAGGTCAACGCCTCCGGCGGCGGCAGCACAGGTCAGGTCGGTGCCGTGCGTCTCGGCATTGCCCGTGCGCTCATCAGTGTGAATCCTGAGCTTCGTCCGCTGCTCAAGCAGAACGGCCTGCTCACCCGCGACTCCCGCAAGAAGGAGCGTAAGAAGCCCGGTCGCCCAGGTGCCCGCAAGCGCTTCCAGTTCTCCAAGCGTTAATCGAGCGCCCGTCAATTTCAGCTCAGTGTGTGTTTGCAAAGCCCCGCGTCATGCGGGGCTTTGTTCTTTTCAGCGTCCGTGTGCTCAAGTCTGGCGGCAGGCTTGAACTCGTCACCCGCAACCGCATCGAAAGGCGGCATCTCCGACCCCCGCGCCACTCCATGCCTCAGCAACGGCCAGCTCTTCCTCGGCTACGCGAAGACGCTCTATTGCATCGGGGAATAAAGGGGTCCGCACACTCCGTGTGCGGCGCTGAGCAGCGCAACGAGTCTCTGCACGTCCTCCCGGTGCTTTCTTCCCTCGTGAACTCTTCCGGGAAAAGCGCACCATGCCACTCGTCACCCCGATGGGTGAATGTCATTCCTCCCTCAGATTCAGGAAGGCCCACAGATTTTCATGGCCCCACGGTCACCGTGGCCACGTCCGTCCAGTCGCCGTTGGGCTTGCCCTTGTCCCAGAAGCGCAGGCGGTAGTCGCGCCGCTCAGGCTGGCCGGGGACGAGCAGGGGGCGGGTGTCCTCATGGAGGTGCTTCATGGAGATCGCCAGCTCCTCCCAGTCGCCACCGCCGCGCCGTGTTTCGATGAATGCGCCATCATGCCCGTGCTTGGAGGAGCGGATGGCCACCTTCTCGTTCAGTGTTCCGGGCAGCACCTTGATCTTGAAGGTGGGCACGGGGTGCGCGGCGCTGTCATGGCGCGGCAGGATGCCCAGCAGCAGACCGATGCCCTCGGTGTAGCCATTCACCACCTTGATCGTGGCCACCAGTTTGAAGAGGCGCTTCAACGCACCCGCCGGTCGCGGCACCACGCCTGCCGGCAGCGCGGGGAGTTGGTAGCGCGGCAGCTCCATGGGCACCGCGTTGTCCTTGCCGGTCTGGGCATGCTCGATGGCGGCGGTGCCCGCCGGAGCAAAGCGGCGCAGCTCCGTGCGCCACGGGCCCAGCACGTAAGTCAGCCACTGCGCATCCGCGATGCCGTCCCGCAGCCGCGCCTCGTCGATGTCGAGTACGCCGATGTACTCTGGCAGCGTGTTCGCGAAGTGCCGCAGCCATAGCACCTGCTCGGAGATCGGAACGGGGAGGTAGTCCTGGCGTGTCATGGGTGGGTCGGGTGGCGGGTTGGCAGGGAAGCGTCAGGCGCTCGGGGACGGCAGCGGTCACTCAGTGCCGGAGAACAGGGGCCAAATGCGCCGCCCCCTCGCGGCAAGGGGGCTTGGCTGAGCGAGCCAGTGCTTTCCCAGAACGAGCCAGGGACTCCCCAGAACGATTCAGCGCTTTCCCTGAATGAGCCAGCTCTTCCCCCTGATGGCGAGGGGGCTTGGCAGCGCGATCCAGCGCTTTCCCCGAACGAGCCAGGGCTTCCCCCTGAAGGCGAGGGGGCTTGGCTGAGCGAGCCAGCGCTTTCCCTGAACGAGCCAGCTCTTCCCCCTGATGACAAGGGGGCTTGGCTGCGTGAGCCAGCGCTTTCCCCGAAGGAGCCAGGGCTTCCCCCTGATGGCAAGGGGGCTTGGTAACGTGAGCCAGCGCTTTCCCTGAACGAGTCAGCGCTTTCCCCTGACGGCAAGGGGGCTTGCCTGAACGGCCTGGTCAAAGCACCGGGAGCCACGGCGCTACCGCCGCAACGCTCGGGCGCAGGCCTGGCCTTCCGCGTTCCCGCTCGATCCGGCAACACCGTCCTCAGCCGCTGCGCAGCAGCAGGCAAAGATCTCCGAGCTGACACTCCGAGGGCCATGACGCGAGGATGAAATCACGGAGCTGTTCGCCTTGGCAAGCCTGAAATGCGCATGGCCCCAACGGCTCTTCCATCACTTTGACAGGTCGTCGTACAACTTGGAGCCCGTGTTCCGCCACCAGAGTTCCCAGACCTCGCGTTTCGGTTCCGGGCAATGACTCTGGAGGCCGATCAAGATCGAATAGGCGGATGCAGCCACGGCTTGGGAGCCATCGAGCTGCGCGATCAGCGCGGGAATGGCTTTTCGAAGCACAGCCTTGCGATCCCCACTGGGGACCAGTTCTTCCGCACCATGATCCTTGGGGACGACCGTGTAGCCAAATCGGAAAAGCATCAGGTATCCCTCAGATGGCCGGGCTTTGAGAGCCGAATCCAAATGAAGCACAAGCTGGGGATGCTGTTCGGACGGTGCAGCAGCCAGTTCGCGAATGCTTTGATCGATGTACTGACGCATTTCGATGTAGGGCACCGTGGGACGAGCTGCTCCCGTGCTCAAAGAGGGAATGAGCAGCGTCTTGCCATTTCCCAGCGCCACGCTGCCTGGATCGGCGAACGTGGGCGAAGTCAAGAAGGGAACGGCTGCGGCAAGGCCGCAGACTGCCAACCGGGACAAAGTCGATCGTACTCTCATGACGTCGTGAAACGTTCCCAGCAGCCTTTTTATTGGGTGCGTGATGTCAAATGTGTCCCAGCTCACCGCCACTCATGCTTCGGATACCTTCCCCGAAGCTGTGCTCTCACGGCGGGATAGCCTTCCTTCCAGAAGCGACCGATGTCGCCCGTTGTCAGGATCGTGCGCTGGGCGGGTGAGAGGAGATGTACGGTGACGCTGATGCGGCCAGCATCAGACGTTTCTTGCGGCGCAGTTGGATCGCTGCTTTAAATGCTCAGAAAATCCAACCTCAGACTGTGCGCGAATGGCTTCCGAAAACGCCCCCTCACCTTCCTCTCGCTCGTCGAACGGCCCGTGGCAGCCGCCGGCCCTGGAGGAAATCCAGGCGCTCTTTCCCCAGTATGAAATCGTCGCTCTGCTAGGCCGGGGCGGCATGGGAGCGGTTTACAAAGGCTGGCAGCGCAGCCTGGACCGCTTCGTGGCCATCAAGATCTTGCCTCAGGGGCTCACGGATGATCCTCAGTATTCCGAGCGCTTCAAACAAGAGGCCAAGTCGATGGCGAAGCTGGCCCACGCTGGCATTGTGGCCGTCTTTGATGCCGGTGAACTGGCAAATGGCATGCTGTATTTCGTCATGGAGTTCATCGAGGGCACGGACGTGCAGAAGATGATCGCGGAGCAGGGCAGCCTGCCGCCTGCCCACGCCATGGCCATCACCGCGCATGTGTGTGACGCGCTCCAGTATGCGCATGACCGTGGCATCATTCATCGGGACATCAAACCGGCGAACATCATGGTCGGCTACGACGGCGTGGTGAAGGTGGCCGACTTTGGACTGGCCAAGCAGCAGCAGGAGGGCGTCTCCGGCCTCACCCAGAGCGGCATGGTCATGGGCACGCTGCATTACATGGCCCCGGAGTCGCTGATTCTCGGTGTCAGCGTGGATCATCGGGCCGACATCTATGCGGTGGGCATCATGCTCTACCAGATGCTCACCGGTCGGCTGCCGCAGGGCTTGTTTGAAATGCCCTCGCAGAAGGTGCCCGGCCTTGATCCGCGTTACGACGCCGTCGTCGCCAAGGCCATCCGGGAGGATCGTGACATCCGTTATCAAAGCGCCGCCGAGCTGCGGGCCGATCTCGACAGCATCCTCACGCAGCCCGTGGTGAAGGTTGATCCCGCCGCCACTCAGGCCCCGGCCGCGCTGCCCACCGTTGCCCGGCCGCAGCGTCCGCAGGGATATGTGCAGCGCGCGCCGCAGCCGGTGCAGAAGAAGAGTTCTGCCACGGGAATTCTGCTGGTGGCGGTCTTGATCCTGGCTGCTGGAGCATTGTTTGTTTTTAAAGACAAGCTTCTTCCGCAGACATCTCCCAGTCCTTCCGCGACGGCAGAAGCGGTGAAGTCGAAAGTGGACGCTCCACCTGCTGCAGCCGAGTCTGGTCAGAAGACAAGCGAGGCCGCTGCCACTGTCAGCGCTCCTGCAACAGCACCCAGGCCGGCGGCGACCGTCAGCCATCCTGCCGCGGTGATGACCGCGCCTGCGAATAGTTTCACCAACAGTCTCGGGATGAAGTTTGTGCCAGTTCCTGAAACGGACATTCTCATGTGCATCCATGAGACCCGCAGGCAGGACTATGAAAAATTTGCGGCTGAAACCGCTGGCCTGGAAGGTTTCTGGAAAAAGCAGATGTGCGGCAGCCTGCCATGTGGCCACGAAGACGACCATCCGGTGGTGGGGGTCAGCTGGGCGGAGTCCAGACAGTTTTGCGAGTGGCTGAGCCGGAAGGAAAACCGCAGCTACAGCCTGCCCAAAGATGAGGAGTGGAGCCGGGCTGTTGGCGTTGCCCATTTGGAATCGCGCCCTCCAGGTATAACATTGGAAATGCTGAGCCAGAAGGAGCAGACTCAGTTTCCCTGGGAGGGAACATTTCCCCTGCAAGCGGGTGACCGGGCCGGCAACTATTCGGACAGCACCTGGCATGAGCAGTTTCCGGACAGGTCTTACTTTGAAAACTACACGGATGGATTTGCCACGACCTCTCCCGTCGGCAGTTTCAAACCCAACAGGCTGGGCCTGTATGACATGGGCGGGAACGTTTGGGAGTGGGTGGAGGAGTGGCGGAATGCCGAGCAAAAGGAGCACGCCAATCGGGGAGCCAGCTTTTTCCACAATGGAGGTCGTGGCAATCTGCTCTCGTCTTCACGCAGTTTTGCTCCGGCAAACAATCGCTACTTCAACACCGGGTTTCGTGTCGTCGTGAGAGGCATGGTCGCCGCCGCGAGCGCCCAACCTATTGCCACACCCCCGGCTCCTGCTGCCGCAGTCCCCAAGACAGACATGAAGCCAGCCCCTCCAGCGCAGGGCTTTACCAATACACTGGGCATGACATTTGTGCCGGTGCCGGGAACCCGCATTCAGATGTGCGTTCATGAAACGCGCCGGAAAGATTATGCTGCTTTTTCCAAGCAGGCACCGGCCGCAGGGCAGGAGAATCTCCCTATCGAGGAAGTGAGCTGGAACGAAGCGAAGGCTTTCTGCGACTGGCTCGGCAAGACTGAAAACCGGATCTACCGTCTCCCCACGGATGAAGAGTGGAGCTATGCCGTTGGCATTGGAACCTCGGAAATTCGCAGCGCTGGAATGACGCCGGAAATGCTCAATCAAAGAGAAACGGCCACACTCGTGTGGGGCGGGGCATTTCCACCCACCACGCCAGGCGAAGCTGGAAATCTGGCCGACAGCGCCTGGCATGAGAAAAGCCCCACAGTGCCCTGGCTGGAAGGCTACACGGATGGTTTTGCCGCTGCGGCTCCTGTGATGAGTTTTAAGCCCAACAAACTGGGCATTTACGACCTGGATGGCAACGTGGCTGAATGGGTGGAGGACTGGTATAACGCCGAACACAAGCAGCGTGTTATGCGTGGTGGCAGCTATGGCGGAACTGTCACACGCCTGCGCGCGCTTGCATCCAATCGATTGAATCCTGACCCGGCTTTGCGCAGCAAATACTATGGCTTCCGCTGCGTGCTTGAAACTCTGCCTACTGCCAATACTCCGCCGGCATCCACCGTTCAGGACTCCGCGACAACCTCGCTCGATGCAGTCTTCTTTGCCACTACGGGGCAGGTCAGTGTCATCGGTAAAGATGGCCAGACATCCCCAGGTGGCGTGGCCTCGCCTGCAGGCGCAGTCGTTGCCGCCGTGATCACTCCGGGTTGCATCGTCAAAACTGGCCCTGCCAGTTCGGCAGACCTGGCGCTGTCGGGTGGCGGCTCTATCCGTCTGGAGGCTGATTCAGAGTTAAAGCTCAGCGAAGCCCCTGTTGGAAAAACGGGCTTCGACAGCCTGGAACTCGTCAAAGGCAGATTGTTTCTGAATATCAGCAGCATGGATCTGGCCAGGACTGAACGCACGGAGCTCAGGTTCAAAACTCCGGCGGCAGTCGTTGCGGTTCAAGGAGCCAAATGTTTCGCCGAAATCGGAGCCGCCTACGAGACCGTTGGCGTTTTCACCGGCTCGGTCGAGATCACCGAAATCAAGCTGGGGGCCAAGACCGTGGTCAAGGATGACATGGCCGCCTCAGTGAAGGCCGGCGCTATCAGCCCGACCAGACGCCTCGCCATGGCGCAAACGGCTCTCCGGAAAATCTGCGACCAAATCGAACTGGTAAGGACCGAGGTCGAGATGACTTCGCTGGATGACGACTATGAGCCGACCTTCGCAGACACGTATCGCTATGCAAACAGCAATGAAGGGAAGGCGTTGAAGGAGTTCTCCTCTCTGGAACCAACGACTTCGTCCAAAACCAAAGTGAACGGCCATCTGGTGTTCGCGAAGTTCAATGATCCCCCCAACTGCCGCATCCGGGTCGTGGCATACACCCCACGCGTGGTGGTGCCCCGAACGCCGGGTGCCATTGTTGCCGTGGAGTCTGCTTTCCGAAGTGATGGGATATTCAGTGTGCATGCCTCGGTTCAGGGACACGATCCCACCAAGGGCCTGGTGGAAATCATTCCTGCTGCTGGAACCGCCGCGACACAAAGAATGGTGCTCAAAGCAGGGGACGGCAGCCTTGAGGCTTGGAGAAGAAAAATTTACCCTTTGTTTGACAGAGTGATGACCCCTGTCGTGAAGTACATCCGCCCGAGGTTCTCGATTTATTTCAAAAGCACGGATGCTTACTATTTGGGTGTGGTGCCGGGCAGAAAAGAATACCGCCTTGAAGTCGGCCCCATGGTGATCATCTCGCGCAAGCCGCAGCCGTAAAGATCAGGGCATCCTCACCGCCACTCATGCTTCGGATACCGCCCGCGTAGCTGCGCCTTCACCGCCGGATAGCCTTCCTTCCAGAACCGGCCAATGTCTCCCGTCGTCTGAATCGGTCGCTGCGCGGGTGACAGCAAATGTACCGTCACGCTGATGCGACCGGCGGCGACTTTGGGGTTCTCGTTGATGTCATACATGTGCTGGAGCACGGCGCTGACGCTGGGCGGCTGCTTTTCGTCATAGACGATGCGGGCGGTCTTGCCGTTCTTGAGGGCGTAGCGTTCGGGGGCGTATTTTTCGAGCATCTCGCGCTGGCTGTGGCTGAGCCATTGGTGCAGGGCAGGGAAGACCTCGCGGTCTTTGAGAGCGCGGTAGGTGGTGCAGCCGTGGCAGAGCTGCTCAATGAGGATGTGGCGGTCTTCCTCGCCGATGGGCGGGATTTCGAGCTCGGGCATCCATTTGGAGAGGCAGTTTACCCGCGTGATCCACTGTTCGACCTTGTCGTTCCACAGCGGCAGTTCCAGCCGACCGGCGATGACTTCGGCGGCGAGCAAGGACGCCGCTTGGGTTTCATCCGGTTCGCCGCGTTCTTTGCTGGCGAGCACGAGGCTGCGGAAGCGTGTTTCCTCCATGTTCATCACGCGGCGGTTCACGCTGTCGTAGCGGGCGCTGCGTCCGGCGGTGCAGTCGTCGGGGAACATCTCGCGCAGCCATTCTTCCTCAATGCGGGTGACGTTATTGAGCTTCACCGTAAGCGCCTTGCCCTGCACCTCGACGATCTCGGAGGCGACGAGCAGGCGCGGGGCCTTGATGTGCGCGTCTTTGTCGAGATGGCCGGTGTAACCGCCTGCGAGCCGGTAAATGCGGCTGCCGGGACTGGTTTCGACGCCGAGGTGATCGCTGAAGGCTGCGAGCAGTGTCTTCGCCAGTGATTCGGCATCGGCGACCTCGTCGTTGATGCTCAAACCGGCGCGTTTGGCGAGATGGAGGAATTGATCCGCGCTGCGTGCGGCTTCGCGTGAAGCCATGGCATGCACACCGTAACGAGCGCAGGCATCGGGATCGAAGTTCATGCCCTCGGCGCTTGTGAAAGCCCGCAGCAGCGCCTGGAACTCGCTCACATCGCCGTTCTCCCAAAACTCCTCGTTCTTGTGCGAGGCGTTGTTTTTGCCCACGAGCAAGATGTCACGTCCCTGCGCCACGGCGGCACACAAAGCGGCCTCCCGCAGACACCCGAACTCACCCGCAGCGAGCAGCATGCGCGAGAAGCGCGGATGCAGCGGAAATTTGGACATCTGACGGCCAATTGGCGTGATCTGCCCGTTCAAATCGATCGCGCCGAGATCGTGGAGAAGATTCTCGGCGCGGGATAGGGCGGCTGGTGAGGGAGCCTCAAACCATTCGAACGGAGAGGAGGACAGCAGAATGGGGACAGCAGAATTTTCTGAATCATTCTGCTGTCCTGATTCTGCTGTCTTTTTTTCAGGCTTAAAAAGCACGCGAAGGGCCAGCAGCGCCTCGCTCAAATCAAGACGCTGAACCTCGGGAAGTTCGCATTCGGCACGCAGCAGGTGCTCGCGCTGCGTCCACAAGCGCACGGCGATGCCGGGGCCGAGTCGGCCTGCACGACCGGCACGCTGCTCCGCCGAGGCGCGGCTGATTTTGTTCACGGTGAGGGTGTTGATGCCGCGACGGGCGTCATAGTTAGCGATGCGGGCCGTGCCGCCGTCGATCACAGCTTTCACGCCTTCGATGGTGAGCGAGGTTTCGGCGACGTTCGTGCTGACGATGATCTTCGGCTGCTCGCCGGGCGTGACGGCGGAGTCTTGATCCTGCGGCGTGAGTTCGCCATGCAGCGGAACCACGCGGCGACCGCGCGCGAAGGCACGGCCTTGAATCGCGGCGATGGTTTTGCGGATCTCGTGACCGCCGGGCATGAAGACGAGCATGTCGCCACTGAAGCCCGGCGAGTTTGCGAGGTCTTCGCAAGCGCGGGCGGCTTGATCCCAGATCGGCTCGGGGTAGCCGGTTTTGAGCTGCAACGGTGCTTGATAACGAATTTCGACTGGAAACGTGCGTCCCTCGGATTCGAGCAGCTTGCAGGGCTGCATGAAATCGACCAGTGGCCCCGGCACGAGCGTGGCAGACATGACGATGATCTTCAAATCCGGCCGCCGCTGCTGCAATCGCCGTGCAAAGGCCAGCACGAGGTCACCATCGAGATGCCGCTCGTGGAATTCGTCGATCACAATGCAGCCGATGCGATCCAGCAGCGGGTCTTCGAGCATCATGCGCAGCATCACGCCCTCGGTGACATAGGTCAGCCGTGTCTCGCGGCTGGTGATGTTTTCAAAGCGCACCTGATAACCGACTTCGCCACCGAGACGTGCATTGCGCTCGCGTGCGACCCGTTGCGCTAGCATGCGTGCGGCGATGCGACGAGGCTGAAGCACCACACAGCGTTTGCCTTCCGGCAGAATGCCCGAATCCAGCACGAACTGCGGAATCTGTGTGGATTTGCCCGAACCGGTGGGCGCTTTGATCAGCAGGTTCGGCAGCGCTGGATCGAGCAGAGCGGCGGTGAAGGTCTGGCGGAGTTCGAAGATCGGAAGCGGGGCGGACATGAATGAAAGGACGAATGGGTAAAACAGAGTCAATGTCGTTAAGTTAAGGCTTCGCGAGACAAAAGTCTTGAAACGGAGAGAGGTGGGTCAAAGCAGAGGTCCGCCCTGGTCGTTCCAATCCGCGCTCGCCCCGCACCCAACGCCTGCCTCCCTCCGCATACAAAAACTTGTGAACCCCTTAACTTAACGACATTGAGTCGTCATTCCACATTCGTCCTTTCCCATGTCTCCTGTGCTCCAAACCCTTTCAGACCTCGTCCGCATCAATAGCATCAACAGCTCGTACGAGGGCGGACCGGGTGAAAAGGAGGCGGCGGCGTATGTGCGGCGTTTTTTCGAGACGAGAGGCATTAAGGTGTGGGAGCAGGAGGTGTTCCCAGGGCGCAACAATGTCATCGCCTGTGTGCCGGGGCGCGATTCATCCCGCCGGATCGTCTTTGAAGCGCACACGGACACAGTCTCGATCAAAGGCATGACGATTGATCCCTTTGATCCTGTGATTCGAGATGGGAAGCTGCACGGGCGCGGCTCCGTCGATGACAAGGCCGGTCTGGCCGCGATGATGCATGCCTTGGCGGACATTCATGCCAGCGGCGAACCACCGCCCTGCGAGGTCTGGCTGGCCGCCGTGGTGGATGAGGAGTTTTCTTTCCGTGGCGTGGTGAAACTCTGCGAAGACCTCAAAGCGGACGCTGCCGTGGTCGCGGAACCCACGGAGTTCAAATGCGTGATCGCCAGCAAGGGCTGCCTGCGCTGGCGCATTCGCACGAAGGGGAAGGCCGCGCACAGCGCGAAGCCGCATCTTGGCATCAACGCGATCACCGCCATGTCCCGCATCGTGCTGATGCTGAACGAGGATCATGAGCGCATGCGGCAGGTGCAGCATCCGCTGCTGGGGCCTGGGACCTGCAACGTGGGTGTCATTAAAGGCGGTGTGCAGGTCAATTTCGTGCCCGACGAGGCCGTGATCGAGGTGGACCGTCGTCTGCTACCGGGTGAGGAGGTGGAGACGGTGCTCGCACATTATCAATCGCTGCTCGACGAACTCGCCCAGCGTCATCCCGACGTGATCGCCGAGATGGAAAAGCCGATGCTGCAGGACTGGCCGTTTCAGACGGATGCGGACACCGCGCTCGTGCATCTCTCTCGCGAGGTGCTGCGCGAGATGAACCGCGAGGACAGCGTCAGCGGCGTTCCGTTTGGCAGTGATGCCAGCAAGTTTTCACGCCTGGGCATTCCCACGATTTTGTTCGGTCCCGGCAGCATTGATCAAGCTCATGCGGCGGTCGAATACGTCGAATGCGCCGAGGTGGAGGCCGCTCTGGCGTTTTACACGCAGATCGCGCGGCGTTTTGTCTGAGTTTACTCAGGCTTCGATAGAGTCGCTGCCGCCGCCTCCTGAAACGCCTGCCGCATGGGCGAGGCATCGCCGTTCTTCAATCCGGCGCGTTGAATGAGCATGATGTAAATCGTCTTCTTCACCGGATCGATCCAGCCCTGCGTGCCATGTGCTCCACCGTGGCCGAACGTGCCCGGACTCAGCATCGCCGTGACGCCCACCGGCTCACGCACGACTTGAAAGCCCAGTCCCATGCCCATGCCGTCGGTGAATCCGGCCTTCAGCTCGCCGGTTTGATTCGCCGTCATCAATTGGAGCGATTTTTCTGAGATGTAGCGCTTTCCATCAGCTTCGCCTCCATTCAGCACCATCACATAGAGCTTCAGCAAATCGTCCGCCGTCGAGAAAAGTCCGCCTGCAGCCAGTGGCGCACGCTTTTTGTTCGAGAACGGCGGCGTGAGGTAGCGAATCGTCGTCGGCTCCAGTCCTTTGCCATCCGCCGTTGGTTTGTAGCTCGTGGCGAGACGGGCGAGCTGCTTCTTGCTCGGCCAGAACGTCGTCTCGCGCATGCCCAGCGGCTTGAAGAGGCGTTTCTCCAAAAACTTGGCGTATTCCTCGCTGCTCACGACTTCCACGATGCGGCCCAGCGTGTTGATGCCCGGATTGCAGTAGGACCACTTCGAACCCGGCTCGAACTGCAACGGCGACAGCGCGTAGGTGATCACCGCCTCCTTCAAATTCAGCACGTCTAGCGCGTCGCCATCCAACGGCGAAGTGCCCACCAGTCCGCTCGTGTGCGTGAGCAGGTCCTTGATCGTGATCGGACGTGCCGGCTTCACCAGCACGGTTTGATCCGCCGTCTTCTCCTTGATCAGCATCTGCCCTTTGAACTCCGGCAGATGTTTCATCACTGGATCGTCAATGCTCAGCTTGCCCTCATCCTGCAGCATCATCACCGCCAGCGCCGTGATCGGCTTCGTCATCGAAGCGATCCAAAACAGGCTGTCCTTCGCCATCGGCGTCTTTGTTTCAAGATCTTGAAGGCCGACGGCTTCCTCGCTCACGATTTTGCCATCATGCCACAGCAGCGTTACCGATCCCGAGAGCGATCCATCCTTCACCAACGCCTCCATGCTCTCGCGGATGGATTTCACGGGCGGTTTCACCTCCGCACGGAGGTTCAATGAAAGGGACAAAAGCAGGCATGCGGCGAGGCGGAGCATTTTCATGGTGGTGCGCAGTGTACGTCAGAATCAGCGGTGTATGTCAATGCCTTGCCAGCTTCGCGCGTTGCGCTACGATCATGCCCCGATGAACTCCGACAACGCAGCCACTCCTGTCATCACCCCGCCCGGCCAGGGCCGGATCATTCGCGCCTTTGGTGAGGAAACCGAGTTCCTCATCACCGGCGAGCAGACGGGAGGTCGTTTCACACAGTGGATCGAGACCACGCCGCCCGGAGGCGGTCCACCTCCGCATTACCACACGCAGGAGGATGAAAACTTCTACGTCATCGATGGCAGCGCCGAATTCTTCCGCGATGGCCGCTGGACCGCCGCCACGCCGGGCACGGTGGTCTTCATGCCGAAGGGCGAGGTGCATTCCTTCCGCAACGCGGGCACTTCGCCGCTCAAAATGCTCATCACCACCGTGCCCTCCGGCTTTGAGAGCTTCTTCGCGCGTTGCGCTGAGGAATTCGCCAAACCGGGCGCGCCTGACATGACGCGCATCATTGAAATCAGCGCCGAGCATGGCATTCATTTCGTTACTCCGTAAGCTCTTCCATTCATGTTCAAAACCGGCCAGCAAGTTGTCTGCATCGACGATCAATTCGATCCCTGGGTCTTCGACCTCTACAAGTCCCTGCCCAAGAAAGACCAGATCTACACCGTGCGCGCCCTGCGCGCCGGTCGCTCGAACCCGAAGTTTACCGTCACCGACGACGCCGAGATCAAGCTGGCCGACGCCCAGTTCGATCTCCTGCTCCTGCTCAAGGAACTCCACAATCCCGACGATCCGCACTCCAGCGTGAAGCAGGAACTCGGCTTCCGCTCCGAGCGCTTCGCCCCACTTCTCGAACAAACCGAGGAGGAAGAGGATGCCGAACTTATCGGCGTCGGCCACGGCGAAAAATCTTGGGAGCCAGAGCCTGCCTACGCGCGGTAAGCAGCCATTCCGGCCCATTTTCCATTCCCAGTTCCGCCATTCTCAGTTCTTCCATGCCTGGAGCGCTACCGAAGCCCCAGCGATGGAAGAACTGAAAATGTTTTGAGCCTGCCGATCTCATTCCGCATGAGATGAAAACTTGGCACCCTCGCCGCTGTTTGATAGGGCACTCATGAGCGCCCCTTCCGACCTTCCGCCGTCCTCCGCCCCTCTCACCGAACGCCAGATCGTCGAATTGCTCGCCACCGCACGTCAGCGGCTTTTCGCGGAGGTCGGAAAGGTCATCGTCGGCCAGTTGCACGTCATTGATGAAATGCTCATTGCCCTGCTCTCGGGCGGCCACTGCCTCATCACCGGCGCGCCGGGCCTCGCGAAGACCTTGCTCATCAAAACGGTGGCCGATGTCTGCCACCTCAGCTTCCAGCGAATCCAGTTCACGCCCGATTTGATGCCCTCCGACATCACCGGCACTGAAATCCTCGAAGACAGCCCCGAAGGCCGCAAACTCGTCTTCAGCCGCGGTCCCGTCTTCGCGAACATGATTCTCGCCGACGAAATCAACCGCACGCCGCCCAAAACACAGGCCGCGCTGCTCGAAGCCATGCAGGAGCACCAGGTCACCGTGAATGGCAAGACCATGCACCTCCCCGAGCCTTTCTTCGTCCTCGCCACGCAGAACCCCATCGAGCAGGAAGGCACCTACCCGCTCCCCGAGGCCCAGCTCGACCGCTTCATGCTCAACATCGTCATCGATTACCTCAGCGAGGACGATGAAGTCACCGTCGTCACCCGCACCACCAGCGGCAAAGGCGAGCCCGTGCAGCACCTCTTCACCGGCGAGCAACTCCTCGCCTTCCAGCAGGTCGTTCGCAAAGTCCCCATCGCCGAAGATGTCGCCCGCTACGCCGTCCGCATCTCCGCCGCCTCCCGTCCCGGTCGAGATGGCGTGCCCGACTTCGTCAATCAATGGGTCAGTTGGGGCGCAGGCACCCGCGCCAGTCAAAACCTCGTCCTCGGTGCCAAAACCCGCTGCCTCCTCCACAACCGCACCCACGTCACCGCCGACGACATCCGCGCCATGGCCCTGCCCGTCCTCCGCCACCGCATCCTCGTGAACTACAAAGCCGAAGCCGAAGGCGTGACGGTGGAGAAGGTCATCGCGAAGCTGCTGGAGACGGTGAAGGCTTGAGAAACGGAATCTTCCACATGCGCATGAACCTTCGTTACCAAATCCCCAAGGTTCCCAATGCTTTAGCGAAGGTCTGCTTGTGTGTGGTCTTTTACCTCTGGCTGGCAGAGGTGTTCGGAAGCTCGACGTTATATCCAGGCGCACGTTGTCTCATGTATCTGACGCAAGCGGTCTTGTGCGGAATTGCCGTGGCTGCCAACTCCAAGCAAATTGCGATCCTGGGAGGTGTGTTTGGTTGTATGTCCTTGTTCCTATTTATCCGGGAGTACTTGGAAGTTCTTCACTATCTCAAACTCAAGCGAGAACTCGATGCGTTTTATCAAGCTGGACGTTGAGCGCCGATACCAATTTACGTTCTACTTCAACCTCTTCCTGTGAATCCTCTACAAACTCCCGTCCGCAGCTCACAGGCATCCTTCCTCGACCCCGCCGCGCTCATGCGCATCAAATCGCTCGAACTCCGAGCGAAGGTCGTCGTCGAGGGCTTGTGGAAAGGCATGCATCGCAGCCCGTATCACGGCTTCTCCGTCGAGTTCAGCGAGTACCGTGCCTACGTTCAAGGCGACGATCCGCGCTACATCGACTGGAAGGTGCTGGCACGCAGTGATCGCACCTACATCAAGAAATTCGAGGACGAGACGAACCTGCGCTGCCAGCTCGTCATCGATCACAGCAAGTCGATGAAGTACGGCTCGCAGAGTTACACGAAGGCTGATTACGCGGCCACACTCGCTGCCACGCTGGCATCCTTCCTGATGAAGCAGGGCGATGCGGCTGGCTTGACCACCTTTGCCGATGGCATCGAGGAACATTTGCCACCGCGCAACCGCCCCGGTCATCTGCGCCGCATCATCACGGAGTTGGAGCGTCCGGCTAAGGCCGCAGGCACCTCGCTCGATCTCTCCGTCGGCCAGTTGGCCGATCTGCTGCGCAAACGCGGCATGATCTGCCTCATCACCGATCTCCTCGCCCCCATCGAGCACTTGGAAAAGCAGCTCGCTCTTCTCGGCGCGATGGGCCACGACCTCGTGATCTTCCACCTCATGGACCGCGCCGAGATCGACTTCACCTTCGAAAAATCTGCCCACTTCCGCGATGCCGAAACCGGCACTGAGCGCTTCATTGATCCGCAAATCGCCCGCGAGACTTACCTCAAGCGTCTTCAAATCCATCGCGACACGATTCAAGCCGCCACCGACCGCCACAACGTCGAATACCACTTCTGCCCCACCGACCAGCCCTTGGAGGAAGTCCTCTTCGATTTCCTCAGCGCCCGTCAGCGCAAAAAGGCCTCCAAATCTTCCGCCCCACGCGCTGCCGCATGAACTGGCTCTTTCCCCTCTACCTCGCCGGTGCCGCCGCGATCATAGCGCCGATCCTGCTGCACCTGCGCCGCAGACCGCCGCAGGATCGCGTGGAGTTCAGCTCGCTGCTTTTCCTCGACGCACAGACGCCCGTGCCCGTCAGCAAACGCCGTCTCGAAAACTGGCTCCTGCTTCTCCTACGTTGCCTCGCGCTCATCCTGCTCGCGCTGATGTTCTCGCGGCCCTTCATTCAAAGCGAATCCACCGCTGCTGCATCGCCCAACAGCGCCACGCTCATCCTGCTCGACCGCAGCGCCTCGATGCGCCGCGGTGATTTGTGGAGGCAAGCCATCGCCGAAGCCGAAAGGCAGCTCAAAGCCGCCAAACTCACCGACCGCATCGCGCTCGCTGTTTTTGATCGCGAACTCACGACCGTGTGGAGCTTCGAAGAAGATCGCAACACACCCGCGAATCGCCTCACGGCCATCCAAACACGTCTCGCTGCCTTCACGCCCACTTGGAACGCCACACAGCTCGACCGCGCTCTCATCGCCGCCGTGCCGAGTTTTGATTCCAGCACCACCACGCTCAAAAAACGCATCCATCTCATCACCGATCTTCAAGAAGGCACCAAGCTCGACGCCCTGCGCACGATCGCCTGGCCCGCCGAACTCACGCTGAGCATCCATCGCCTCGATCCCGCCACGAACGACAACCTCAGCATCGCGCTCGCCGCTCGCGAAGACGACAGGAGCGCGGACGCCCTCGTCCGCATCCGTCTCTCCAACACCCGCGACTCGGCTCTCCGCGATTTCACCCTCGCCTGGCAAGACGCTCCGAAATCCGACGCCATCACCGCGCAAATCCCGCCCGGAGCCTCACGCATCCTCACCGCGCCGCCGAACTCGACGAACGCCACCACGCTCACCCTCACTGGAGACACTCACGACTTCGACAACCGCATCTTCATCGCCCCGCCGCAGCCGCGCACCGTGCGCATTCACTTCCTGGGCAAAGACGCCACCCGCGACGAAGCCTCCGCGCCACTCTACTACCTCGCCCGCGCTCTCCAGCCCACCGCCACGCTCGCGCCGGTGCTCACTGCCGACGAAAAACTCCCCACTCAACCCGCCGATATCCTCTTCATCGTCGGCAGCGCTCCCGCAGACGGCTTGCGCGACTACATCGAGCGCGGCGGGTTTCTCGTCACCGTGCCTTCGGACGCCACATTGCTCAAAACGCTCACCGGTCTCGACCTCAATGTGACCGCCGACACCAGCGACGAGTATCGCATGCTCGCCGACGTCAAAACCGAGCACCCACTGCTGAAACCCTTCGCTGATCCCAAACTGCGCGACTTCACCAAGCTCCGCTTCTGGAAGCATCGCCACATCGAGATCAAAACGGCCAATCCATCGCTCGAAACCCTCGCCACCTTCGACAACGGCCATCCCGCCATCCTCAGCGCCCGCATCGGCAAAGGCACGCTCATCGTCCTCGCCTCCGGCTGGCATCCCGGCGACAGCCAGTTCGCCCTCAGCACGAAGTTCGTCCCGCTCCTCTACGGCTGGCTCGCCGCCGCCGGATTCAGTCACGATCCCGCCGCCACGCTGCTAGTCGGTGATTCCTTGCCGCTTGACGCTGCTCAGGCTCACACCATCACCGATCCCGAAAACAAGACGCACAGCCTCAAGCCCGGCGAAACCTTCACCACGAATCAAATCGGCCTCCACAAAGTGCAAAGCGCCGCGCATACCCAAACCATCGCCGTGAACCTTCCACCCGACGAAGGCCGCGTCCTGCCTCTGGAACCGACAAAACTCGCCGAATACGGCATTAAGCTCGCAACAGCTTCTGACACCTCCGCCGCCAGCGAAACCACCGACCAGCGCCTCACCGCCACCGACACCGAACAGCGCCAAAATCTCTGGTGGTGGTTCTTGGTCACTCTTTTGGCCGTCCTTTTGCTCGAAACAGCCCTTGCTGGCCGGCCAAAGTGGTCCGCACAGTCCCCTGTGCGGCGCTCCGCCACGCCAGAGACCTCCGCATGATCCCGAGGCCACTTTCTATGCTCGTATTCTCTTTGTAGCACACTCAACAGCTTTCGACATGCCGCACACAGGACTGTGCGGACCACTCTATGCCCGCCACCTTCCAGTTCTTCAATCCTGCTGCGAAGGTCACCATCACCCACGGCCATCTTCCCCACTGGGAACAAGCTAACGCCACCTACTTCATCACATGGCGCACCGCCGACTCCATCCCCCGCGACATCTGGCTGCGCTGGCGCGAGGAACGCGATGCCTGGCTACTCGCCCACGACATCAATCCCGCCGCCAAGGACTGGCGCTTTGACTTCGAAATGCTCGACGAAGCAGCCCGCGATGACTTTCGCCAGTTCGCCCGTGCTTTGGAAAAGGAACTCGACGCCTGTCACGGTGACTGTGTCTTGCGTGTTCCGGCTACCTCCCGGCTCGTTGCCGATGCGTTGCATCACTTCGACGCCACCCGCTACACTTTGGGCGACTACGTCATCATGCCCAACCACGTCCACCTGCTCGTGGGTGGTCTTCCTCGTCAGGCCATGCTCAAGCAGGTCGAATCCTGGAAGAAGTGGACCGCCATCCAAATCAATGAGGCACTGAACCGTAGCGGTCGTTTTTGGCAGGACGAAAGTTTCGACCATCTCGTCCGCAACGAAGCCTCTTTTGGCAAGTTTCGGGCTTACATCACCGAGAACCCCGTCATCGCCCGGCTTAAACCTCACGAGTACATCCTATGGCAGCGCACTCCCCAATAGTGGTCCGCACAGTCCCCTGTGCGGCGCTCCGCAAACACCCAGAACTCCGAATTCCCCAGCAGCCGTATATATGCGGATTTTTTCTGCGTGAAGTCCACCAGGAGCCTGCCACGCCCGCACAGAGGACTGTGCGGACCACTTTGCTGCCGCCTCGTTCGCACGAATCCTCCTGCTGCCATCGTTAACTCCATCACAATGAATCAAACCTCACATGACAAACGCCTGCACTTCGGGTGCGGCTTTGTCTTTGGAGGTGTTCTTTCTTTTCTGCTCTTGATCAATGCCATTGTTCGAGAGGGGCCTGGCGCTTGGTGGATAGTTCTTGTTGTGGCCACTGGGTTTGCATTTCTCGCCATGCGTCATGGTGAAGCTTTTTGGGCCAAAGCATCTTCAATCTTTGAAACCATGGACAAATGGCGAGGCCGCTGACAGTCCGATAACATTCCTACCACCATGATCGCACGCACCATCCTCGACGCCCGCATTGCTGAAGTTCGCGAGGCTTTGCGTCGCGCGCGACTCCTCCGCCATCTCGCCGTTGTCTTCGCGCTCGGCATTCTCGTGCGCGGAGCTTTCCTGCTGGCCACGCTGAATGGTCACACCATCCCGAAGCGCCTTGATCGCTGGTCCGTGCTCGGCCTCATCGCGCTCGCGCTCGTTGCCTGGCTCAAAGGCCGCCGCAACATCTGGAGTGACCGCGAGATCGCCCGCGTCATTGAGCAAAAGCATCCTTCGCTCGACTCGCTGCTCCTCACGGCCATCGAGCATGAGCCGGATGCCGAAGAACCGGCCGGTTTCCTCCACGAGCGCCTCATTGATCACGCCCTCGCCCGCGCCGCCACACAGAACTGGCCCATCACCGTCGCCAACAAGCCCTACACCCGCGCTCTCGCCGCCGCGTGGGTCGCTGTTGTCGCGTTTCTCGCCACCGACATCGCCCTGCGTCTCAACACGCCTGATCAGAAGTCAAAAATCGCGAGTCAGAAATCCGAAGCCGCGCCCAAAGCCACCGAGTTCAAAGCCATCCTCACTCCAGGAGACGCCGAGGTCGAGCGCAACTCCCGTCTCATCATCGAAGCCCGCTTCGAAGGGCCCGTGCCCGCCGATGCCATGCTCATCGTTAGCGAGGCCGATGGCAAAATCCGCGACCGTTTGCCCATGCGCCTCACCGTCGATGAGCAGGTCTTCGGCGGTCTCATCGCCAAAGTGGAGCGCGACACAAAATACCACGTCGAGTTCGCCAATCAGAAATCGCAGCAGCACACCCTCACCATCTTCGACTTTCCCGCGCTCGTTCGCAGCGACGTGATCGTCACGCCCCCCGAATACACGAAGCTTCCGGCCAAAGAGACCAAGAACACGCAGAAAGTCACCGCCCTCGAAGGCTCGAAGATTGCTTGGAAGATCAAGGTCAACAAACCGCTGATCCCCACGCCCCCATCTCCCGATTCAAGCCCCGTCTCCTCCGATCCCTTCGCCAAACCAGCCGCCACTCCATCACTCCAAAGCTTCACCACTCCTGAGGCTTCTCCCTTCACCCAGCACCTCACCGCTGCCGAACTTTTCGGCGAGGACAAGACCATCATTCCGCTCACGCCTTCGAGCGAAGACCCCACTGTGCTCGAAGCCGTCATCACCGCCGAGAAGACGCAGAAATACCGCCTGCATCTCGTCGATGAGGCCGAGCGCGCGAACAAGAACCCGCCGTGGTTCACCGTCACCGTTCAATCCAACCAACTTGCGAAGATCGAAGTCGTCTTCCCGAAACGTGACCTGCAAGTCTCCAGCCTCCAGGAACTGCCTGTTGAAGCCAAAATCTCGGATGACCTCGGCGTCACTAAATCCGGCGCGGTTTTCAGCATCAACGGCAACAGCAAAGAAATCCTCTTCAAGCATCCCGTTACCGCGCCGCAGAAGAAGCAGGACGTGCGCGCTGACCTCACGCTCGAAAAAGAAAACGCGCAGCCGCGGCAACTGGTGAGCTACTACCTCTGGGCCGAGGACACCGGCCCCAAGGGTGAGGTGCGCCGCAGCATGAGCGACATGTTCTTCGCCGACGTGCGCCACTTTGAAGACATCTTCCGCGAGATGGAGGCCCCACCAAGCGAACCCGGCAAACCGAAGGCCAAAAGCGACAAGCTCGTTGATCTCGTGAAGCAGATCGTCAACGCCACCTGGAAGATCATCCGCGACACCAACGCCGGTCGCGTCATTGAAGCCGCCACGCCTGACATCGACGTCGTGCATGAGTCCGTTGGCATTGCGCTTGAGCAGGTCAAAGAAGGCATGGAAGAAGCCGAGGACGCCGAGATCAAACAAGCGCTCACCGAAGCTTGGAAAGCTCTCAAGGATGCCCAGCCGCCGCTCCAGCAGGCCTCCGCCGAGAAAAAGCGCTCGCCACTCAATCAAGCGCTCACCTTTGAGCAGACCGCGCTCGAATGGCTGCATCGTGCGCAAAGCCGCGAGCATCAGGTCATGCGCCAAAACAGTCCGCCACAGCCCGGCGCAAGTCAGGAGGCCAACAAGAACCAGATCATGGATCTTGAGCTGAAGCAGCAGGATCAGCGCTACGAAGAAGAGAAAGCCGCGACTGAAGAACAAACCGCCGAGCAGCAGGAGAACCTGCAAGTTTTGAACCGCCTCAAGGAACTCGCCCGCCGCCAGGAGGCGCTGGCCGAGAAAATGAAGGAACTGCAAAACCAGCTCGCCAAGGCCAAGACCGAGGAAGAGAAACAAGAACTCGAAAACCAGCTCAAACGCCTCCAGGCCGAGCAGGAACAGCTTCTCCGTGATCTCGACGATCTCAAAGACCGCATGGAGAAACCCGAGAACGCTCAAAACATGGCCGAGGCCAAAGAGCAGCTCGAAAAAACCCGCGAGCAGGTCAACGAAGCCGCCGAAAAACTCAAGGAAGAGCAACTCACCGACGCCGCCAACTCCGCCACGCGCGCGCAGCGCGAATTGGAGAAGATGCAGGAGGACTTCCGCCAGAAGACCAGCAAGAAATTCGCCGATGAGATGAAGCAACTCCGCCAGCAGGCCCAACAAGCCGCCGAAGCGCAGAAGAAAATCAGCGAAGCCCTCGAAAACCAGAAGCCCGCCGAAAGCGACATCGCCCAGAGCCTGCAAAATCAGGCGCAGGCCCGTCAGGTCACCGAGCAGCAGGAGAACGTCGAAAAACTCCTCAACAACATGCGCCAGCTCAGCGAGCAGTCCGAGCAGAGCGAGCCGCTCCTGCACAAGAATCTCTACGACGCCGTTCGCAAAGCCCAGACCAGCGGCCTTGAGGAGAACCTCCAAGAAACCCGCGACCAACTTCGCTACGGCAGCGCCGCCGAGGCCAAGGACGCCGAACGCAAAGCCGCCAACGCGGTCGAGGAATTGCAAAAGGGCGTCGAGAAAGCTGCCGAGAGTGTTTTAGGCAGCGAAAGCGAAGCCTTGCGTGTGGCGAAGAATGAACTCGATAAACTGATCAAGGAAGCGCAGGAGCAGGAAGGCGGGCAGAAAGGTCAAGAAGGTCAAAAAGGTGCCCAGCAAGCCTCTGCGAAATCGGACAAGTCCGACGCCAAAGGACAAAAGCCTGGTGAAAAAGGCGAAGGTGAAGCGCAAGACGCCAAGACTGCCGAAAAAGGACAGCAGCCCGGCCAGAAAGGCGAAGAGGGAAAAGAACCCGGCAAGGGCCAGGGCGAACCGCAAGACCCCAAAATGGCAGAAGCTGGCCAAAAGCCCGGTGAAGGACAGGAGGGCCAGAAACCTGACGAACAAGGTCAAGGCAAGGGCCAGCCCCAAGATCCCCAGACTGCGCAAAACGGTCAAAAACCTGGCGAAGGCAAAGAAGGTCAGCAGCCGGGTGAAAAAGGCCAAGGCGAAGCCAAAGACGGCCAAAAGCCGGGCGAAAAAGGTCAGGGCCAAGGCGAAGGCCAGGACCCGAAGATGGCCGAAGGCGGCCAGCAGCCGGGTGAAGGCCAGCAAGGCCAAAAACTCGGCGAACAAGGCAAGGGTGAGGGCCAACAGGCCGATGCCAACTCGCCCAACGGCCAGAAGCCCGGTGAAGGCAAACAACCCGGCGAAGGGCAAGGCAAAAGCCAGCAAGCAGGCCAAGATCGCGGTGAGGGGCAGCCGCAGTCCGCCGATGCCAACAATCCCAATCAACGTGGCGACATCCGCCAGCGTTCCGACAACAACCGCAACGATAACAACCAGATCGCGGGCGGCCCCACCAGCGACCGCGATTCTGACAACGACCGCTCTCGTCCTCAAATCCAAGGCGGCGCGCTTTCCGAATCCCTCTTCTTCGATGATTCCAAAGAACAACCCGACACCAATGTCTTCACTGGCGACGGCTACGACCGCTGGAGCGACCGCCTGCGCAATGTGGAGGAGCTTCTCAACAACCCCGAACTCCGCAACGAAGCCGCCAAGGTGCTCGACCGTGCGCGTGAGTTGCGCATCAACCTCAAACGCAGCAACGAAGCCCCGCAGGTCGCTGTTTTGAACACACGCATCACGCAGCCGCTCATCGAACTGCGTGATCGCGTCGTTGAAGAACTCTCGAAGAAGGACGCCGGCAAAAATCTCGCACCCGTGGACCGTGATCCGGTGCCTGCTGAGTTCCGCGATCTCGTGAAGCGCTACTACCAAGAGCTGGGCGCTGGAAAGTAGAGTGCCGTGGGATGGTGTGGCGACAGCCCTCCCGTCTGCTTGCGGCAGCGTATAGGACGCGCCGCGCCCAAACAGCCGGGCGGTGCTGCGATGGAAGTCCTGCTGCTTGGCAACACTCTCAGCGCAGCACACACCCAACCTGCGTTCACCACTGTAAAGTCAGGAAGTCCGAGATTCTTTGTCGGAATGGGGACTCGACGCCTTTGTGGATGCTGATCATACTCCGCGCCGATGCCCCCACGGGTTTTGACATTGCGCTCCGCCGACGGCCTGCATGAGCTGGCGTGTGAGATGGGCTCCTCCATCGACCTGGGCAGCGCTCTGGAATGCGAGGTCGTGCTTGATGGGGCTGCCATACTCCCGCGGCATTGTGTGCTGCGGAGAATCGGGGAGCGACGCTTCCAAATCAGCCGGGCTGTGCCGGAGGCGCGGTTCACGGTGAATGGGGTCAGCGCGCCTGAGCTTGAGGTCGAAACACCGTTTCAATTCGGCATCGGTGATGAGTTGATCACGTTCGATCTGGCAGCCGAGGGGGAGTCACTGCCTGAGTTGCCAGCCTGGGATGAGCCGGCCCTCATGCTGGGGCCTGTTGAGCCTGTCCCGACGGTGGGTGCCGTAGCGGAGAAAATTGCGCCCCAACAAGAGGAAGCCCATTCCTCCGCACGTCCGGGACGGCGCGATTACCTGATGCTGCCCGCCGCGTTGAGACAACGTGGTGGAGAACGTTTGGGCGAGGTGTTGCTCGATGTCCCGCCTGCGGTCGCCTTGGTGGATGAGGAACCTGCCGCGCCCTCGGTATCCGAAGCCGGCAAAGAATCAAAGACGACTGAAGAGAAGGCGGAGGGTGAGGCGTCCTTGCCGCTGATGTTTGCTTTTCTCCTGGTTTGCGTGTTGATGATGGCCGCCGTTTTCTTCTGGCAGCACTATCTTGATGCTGGGGCGAAGCGGGATGATGACAAGGGTGCCTCATCCGTGTTCATGACATGTGATTTTGCACCAGAGAAGGTTCTTCAAGCTGCCACGAGCCTGCGTCTGGCCGGAGCCGCCATGCTGTCAGCGCATCTCGTCATGCCACTGGCGGAAAGCGGAGACGCACGGGCGATGCAGGAGCTGGCGCTCGCGCTGCTCGCTTCCGGGGAGTTCAGCGAGGAGGCGGTGTTTCTGCTGAGACAGGCGGCGGAGGCTGGAACGCATGATGCTTTGAGCCATCTCACTGAAGCGGTGGAGAATCCGCTGAACATGGCGCGTTACAGCGCTGAATCGTTTCAGCATCTCGACTTTGCGGCGCGTCTCGGTGAATCCACCGCCTGGATGCCGCTGGGGGAACGGTTTGAGCAGGGGCATGGCGTGGAAAAGAGCCTGCAACGCGCCCTCGCGGCGTATGAAAAGTCACGCGACGCTGGAGACCGCCGTGCCACTGCCAAACTGGTCGCGAAACGCGAGGCGCTAGAGCGAGTGGCGGCCTTTGTGCGCTCTTGGAACGAAGTCTCGGTGGCGACTCTGCTGGATCACGTCTCCGCGAATTCTGAGCGCTACTTTGAGCATGAAAAGCCACCGATGGAGACACTGCTGCGCATGGAGGAGCAACTGCGCATGCTCTGGCCGTTGCGCCGCGTCAGTTTGGTAGGCGAGGCGGAGGTGGATCTGCACAGCTTTGAGCGCATCGAGGTCATGCAGCCGTTTCAGTTCGAGCTGCAACGTGGTGAGCGAATCGCCCGTGGCAGCGGGGTGCTGACATGCGAGGTGGCGCGTGAGGAGGGCGGCTGGCGTGTCGTCAGCGCACGGGATGAGGTCGCTCTCAAAGAGCTGCTGCCTGCGGCGGATCAGTTTGTGACCGCGTCTTCGCTGCGGGCCCTGAAGCCCGCGCTCAGCCGGGTGGAGCTGGCGGAGGAAATGAGGCTGGAGGTCTTGGAAAAGATGCGCGGCATTGAGGAGACGCAAGACTTCAAGCCCGCGCTCGCGCTCATCCTGGATGCGGCGACGGCCTTTCCACAGGAGGTGTTTTGGCGGCCCTTTACCGACAAGCTGTGTGATCGCATGGCGCGTGAGTTTTTCATGCAAGGCCGCTGGCTGGACGCCGCCTGGTCCGCGCCGGTGCATCAACTGGCGGAAACTGGCTCTGTCTCCGCGATGCTGCTGGAAGGCCACCTGCTCACGGCCGGTTACGGCTTTTCGCGGGATGAAAAACGCGGCCTGGCGCTGTATCAGCAAGCCTTCGAGGTCGGAAAGCGGCGTGACGCGCGGTTTTATTATGCCGAGGCCTTGTTTCAAGGGAACGGAGCGGCACAGGACTTGCAAAAGGCCGGCGCGCTCGTGCTGTCGTTCATGACGCGGTCCAAGCATCCGCTGGAGGCCTATCTCGCCGCGCATCTGCTCTGGCGGAAGGCGGAGATCGACCCCTCGCTCTGGCAGGACGTGTATGACACGCTCTCACGCGTGGCGGACAAGCATCCGCCTGCGAAGCATCTCGCCGCCATGGTACTGCTGAACCACGGCAACAGCGTGCGCGAGCGCAAAACCGGTTTCATCGCGCTCAAGGCCGCCGCCGAGGCCGGGGTGCTGGAGGCGATGAAGAACCTTTCCAAGTGCTATCAGGATGGTGTTGGTTGTGAGAAGGACTTCCAGGCCGCCACACTCTGGAAACAAAAAGCTGCTGTCACCGAGCCGCCGAGGCGCAGGCACTATACGGAGTTTGAGGAATGATCACAAACGCGATCACTTTTCCTCCGCGATCTCCAAACGCGGGAACAACGGCACGGGTGCGCCGAGCTGGTGACCACTGGGGAGCAGGCCCCACTTCAAATCGCTCACCTTGATATCTTGTGGCAGTTCCCAGCCGATTTGCGCACGCGCAGTGACCATTGCGGTCGGCATGATCGGATTGAGCAGCACGGTAACATGCGTGAGCGCCTCGGCGAGGTGGTAGAGCACGCTGTCGAGCCGTGCGGCCTGCGCAGGATCTTTGGCGAGGGAGAAGGGCTTGGTGCTGTCCACGAACGCATTCGCGTGCGTGACGATCTTCCACGCGGCGGCGATGCCTTCGTGGATGTCCCAGCCGTTCATCTTCTCAAGGAAGAGCGGCAGAGCCTCGGCGACGGTCTGGCGCAGGGCTTGGTTGATCTCGTCATCGTAATCGCCGGGCGTGAGCACACCTGCGCGATACTTTTGCGCCATGTTGATCGAGCGGTTGAGCAGATTGCCGAGACCACCGGCCAGCTCTTTGTTGTAGCTCATGATGATGCGTTCATCGCTGAAATCGGCGTCGTAGCCAGTGGCGATGTCGCGCATGAGGTAATAACGCAGGCCGTCGGGCGTGAAGGTGTTGGAGAGCACGTTCGGGTCGATCACATTGCCGAGGCTCTTGCTCATCTTGGCCCCTTTCACGTTCCACCAGCCGTGGACGATGAGTTTCGGGATCTGGGCGTCGGGGAAACCGAGCGCGTGAAGCATGATCGGCCAATAGACGGCATGCGCGGGGACGAGGATGTCCTTGCCAATCACATGCGCGTCGGCAGGCCAGATTTTTTCAAACTCCGGCAGGCCTTCGTTGCCAACTTCATCGGCCAGATAACCAGCGAAGCTGACGTAGTTCACCAGCGCGTCGAACCAGACGTAGTTCACGAATTTTTCGTCGAAGGGCAGGGGAATGCCCCAGCTCAGGCGCTCGATGGGACGGCTGATGCACAGATCCTGCGCCGCTCCTTCGAGCGAGTTGAGCACATCGTTCGCGCGATGCGGCGGATAAATGAAATCGGGGTTTCCCCGGATGTGGTTCTTGAGCCACTCGACGTGGTCGCTGAGGCGGAAATACCAGTTCTCCTCCTGCAACTCGACGACCTCGCCCCATTCCTCGCCGTACTGGCCGTCAGGGCCGCGTTCCTTGTCGGTCAGGAACTGCTCCTGGCGCACGGAGTAGAAGCCCGCGTAGCTCTTTTTGTAGAGCTGGCCGCAGTCGTGCAGCTTTTGCAGCATGGCCTGCACCACACGCTTGTGCTTGATGTCCGTCGTCGCGGCCCAGCCGTCGTAACGCACGTTCAGCTTGTCCCACAGCGCCGTGAAATGCTGCGTGATGCCGTCCACGAAGTCCTGGGGCGATTGTCCGGCCTTCTCCGCGCTCTTTTGCACCTTCTGGCCGTGTTGATCGACTCCGGTGAGGAAATACACCTCGCGTCCATTCAAGCGCTGAAACCTCGCCATGACATCCGCCAGCACCTTTTCATAAGCATGGCCGATGTGCGGCGCTGCGTTGGTGTAGTCGATGGCGGTGGTGATGTAGTAGGGTTTCACGGGGTGCGCATGATGCCGCGAAATGAAGAGTAGTCCAGTCGCGCCGCGAGTGGGGGCTGAATGGGACCCGTTGCAGCGTTACTGGGCTACTTCGGCAGCATCGTCAGATACTGCTCGGTCATCTGCTTCACCTTGGTGCGCATCGGATCGAGCTGTGGCTGGAGCTTGGCGAGTTCGGCGGTGGCTTCGGCAATGATCTTGTCCTTCTCGGGGATTTCCTTCGTGGCGGCGGCGATGGTGGCCTCGGCGTCAGTTTTCTTCTTCTTCGCACCTTCAAAGTCGGTGTTCGCTTTGGCGACCTCATTCTTCTTGGCGTCGAGAACCTTCTGCTCGGCGTCGAGTTTGGCGTGGGCGGCGGCGTAGGCTTGTTCGAGCGTCGGAAGCGCGGCTTTGGCGGCTGCGAGGGCGGCGTTGATCGGGGCGATCTTGGCGGCGTAATCTTTCTCAATGGCGGCGGGCGCGGCTTGTTTCTCGGCGAGGGCCTTGCCCTGAGCTTCGATTTCTTTGGCGATGCTGTCGCGCTGGCCGCGAAGAGGCGCGGCGGTTTTCTCGGCGGTGGCGAGCTCGTTTTTGGACTGGGTAAGCTGCTTCTCGGTTTGCGCGATGGCGGTGTTGGCGTTGTTGAGATCGTTCTTGGTCTTGCCGGCGACTTTGCGGGCTTCGGCGAGTTTTTTCTCGACGTCGGCGCGCGCGGCTCGTTTGGCATCAAGTGCCTGTTGGGCCTGAGCAGGCTTGGCAGCGGCTTCGGTGGCTGCTTTTTCCGTGCTGGCGACCTTGACGGTCAGCGCGGCATCACCCGCTTTGGCGGCGAGTTCCTTCTTGGCAGCGGCGACGGCGTTTTGAGCATCGGCGGCGGCTTTTTTGGCGTCTGCGAGCGCTTTGTCGGCGGCTTGAATTTCGGTCGTGAACTTCGGAATCGAAGCCTCGATGTCCTTGGCGGCTTTTTCCTGTGCAGGGAGTGCGGCGGTCAAGTCGGCGGCGGATTTCTTCACAGCGGCGAGATTGCCCTCGAATTTGGCGACGGGAGCTTTCTTGGCTGTGGCCTGAGCCTCGGGGCCTTTGAGCTTGGCATTCACCTCGGCAAGGGTCTTTTTTCGGGCTTCGATGAGCTTGGCGATGTCCTCGGCGGATTTCTTAGACGCGGCGATGGATTCGTCCTTGGCTTTGGCGGCGGCGGCGAGTTCGGACTCCTTGGTGGTGATAATTTTCTTCTGCTCGGCCACTTTGGCGGCTGCGGCGGCATCGGCGTCGCGTGCAGGCTTGGTGGCTGCATCAAGTGCGGCGGCTTCGCCCTGCACTTTCTTCAACGCGGCTTCAAGACCGGGCTGGGCGGCGATGGATTCGGCGATGGCTTTCTTAGACTCTTCGATACGGGCGGCTGCGGAGACTTTGGCGGCCTCGGCGTCTTTTTTGGCTTCAGTGAAGTCGGTGAAGTCGCTTTCAAGCTGGGCGAGCTTTTCCTTCTCGACGAGCACGCCAGTGTTGAACTGGGCGGCTTTGAGCTCGGTGGGCACCTTTTGCAGCACGGCGATTTCATTGCTGGCGGATTTGGCGGCGTTTTGCGCGGCAGCAAGGTTGGTTTTGCCGGTGGCGGCGTTGGATTCGGCATTTTTGATGCGATCCGGGCCGGCTTTGACGAGGGCGGGCAGTTTGGGCAGCTCGGCTTTCTTCGCGGCGATGCCGTCGGTGGCGACTTTGATCTTGGCGTCGGTTTCGGCGATGAGTTTGTCGAGATCGGCGGGTGCGGCAGGCGCGGCACCGAGTTCAGCCTTGGCTTTGGCGATGGCGGCGGTGAGTTGATCGGCCTTGGCTTTGATTGGCGCGATTTTTTGCTGCTCGGCCTTCACTGCGGCGAGTTTGGCTTCGAGTTCCTTCAGCTTGGGCTGCTGGGCCGGATCTTTCTTCGCGGCTTCAAGCGCGGCGGAGGCATCGGCGACGGCTTTGTCGGCTGCAGGCAGTTTTGCGGCCTCGGCGGCGGCAGGAGCGAGTTCTTTTTCCTGCGCGGCGATTTTGGCGGCTTTTTCGCCGTAGGCTTTGATGGCGGCGTTGCGGGCGGCCTTGTCTTGATCGGCCTTGGTGCGGGCGGCTTTCAGAGCGGCGAGGGCTTTTTCCTCCTTGGCGATCTCGCCGGGGTAAGCCTTGCTGCGGCGGTCTTGTTCGGCGACTTCGGCGCGGACTTTGACAAGAGCTTCATCACGGGCCTTGGCATCGGCCTCAGCTTTTTTGATGGCTTCCTGCAACGCAGGCAGCTTCGCGGTGAGTTCGGCGGTGCGCTGCTCGGTTTGGACGATTCGTTGGGCGATCTGCGAGGGATTGCTGACGTAGCGGGCGGCTTCGATGAGGGCGGTGGCACCGAAGTTCCACTGAATGACTTCGCCGCGCCAGTTGCCGGAGATGGCGGACTTGGAATCGTGGCTGGCCACGACTTTCGTCACGAGATCGCCCTGGCCTGGAGCTTCGCCGAGTTTGGTGCCGTTGATGTCCCAGGTGCGGACGAGGCCGTCGTTGCCGGAGGAGACGATCTTGCCATCGGGTGTGAAGGACACGGACTGCACGCCGCCGCCATGGGCTGCCCATTCCTTGACTTTTTTGCCTTCATTCATCTCCCAGGTCATGATGACACCGTCAGCGGAACAGGAGGCGAGGATGTTGGCGTCGGCGCGCCAGGCGACGTCGTTGCAGGCGGCTTTGTGCTGGCCGAGGATATAAAACTCACCGCCGTTTTCGGCCTCCCAGACCATGACGTTGCCGTTGCGGTCGCTGGTGGCGAGCAGGACACCATCGGGGCTGAACTTGGTGCTCAGAATCCACTCGGTGTGCTTGCTGATGACGTATTCCTCCTCGCCGGTGCCGGTGCTGTAAACTTTGACCTTTTTCGAGGGGCTGCCGATGACGATGTGCTTATGATCAGGGCTGATGTCGGCGGACATGACCTGGTCGAACTCCTTGCCGACCTCGGTGATGCGTTTGCCGGTCTTCACGTCCCAGACGATGGCGTGGCCATTTTTGCCAGCGCGACCGCCGCCCATGACGAGGAGGGAGCCGTTGCGGCTGAATTGCAGGCTGCGGGCGTAACCCTCTGTGTAAGGGAAGATGCCGACGAGCTGGCGGGTGTCGGTGTCGTAAAGCAGGATTTGCTTGGGCGCGGCGAGCGCGAAGAGCGAGGTCCACGGGCTGTGGGCCATGGCGGTGATGGCCGTGGTGCGCGGGGTGACGACAACGGGCTCCAGCAGGACGTGCTCAGGCTTGGCGATGGGGCCTTCCGGTTTGCCACCTGTGACAGCGACGGCCATATCGACCTTCGGTTTGGCGGATTTTTTGGCGATGGATGACTTGGAGTCGAGGATGCCGCCCTTGATCCAGGCGGCGAGCAGATCGAGATCCTTGGTGCTCAAAGGAGCGCCTTCCGGAGGCATGAAGGGCTCTTCTTTCTTCGCGCAGGTGGTCCAGAGACGGCTGCTGTCCACATTGCCGGCATCAACAACGGCACCGCCGCCGCCGCCGGTCATGAGGGCACCGAAGCTGGTGAGATCGAGATCGCCCTTCTTCTTGTCCGGGCTGTGGCAGGAGAAGCATTTGTTCTCCAGCAGGGGACGGATGTGGTCCTGATAGGTGATTTTTTCGCCAGCGTCCTGGGCGTGAAGGGACACTGAAGCAAAGGCCGCGCAAGTCAGCGAGAGGGTGGTTTTTGACATCATAGGGGGATGATGCCCTGAATTACGCACGTAGGAGGCGTGGACTTTCGGCAGAGACAGAGAGGTCAAGAAATGGTCAAGGGTGACAAGCCAGGGGCAGTACGGGGCATCTTGATGTTCTTGGTCGGCGTCATCGGGGCGGGAATGCTCCGTTACCGAATGTCAGTTCCGTCAGCGCCTTGCACTGGCTGATGGCAGTGATGTGGGCCTGAGGTTGCGAGAAAAAAGGAGAAGATTGCCTTCCGAGGGGGCGCGGGTATGGCTTCATCATGAACGCTGCCGAACTGTTTGATCGAGCCCAAGCCGCCGCGACCAAGGCTCACGCGCCCTATTCGCATTTCCAAGTCGGGTGCGCGTTGCTGACGGCACAGGGAAATGTTTTCACCGGCTGCAATGTGGAGAACGCCAGCTATGGGCTGACGATTTGCGCGGAGCGAAACACCATCTTCCATGCGGTGGCCGAGGAAGGGCCGGGGATGAAGATCGCCACACTGGCGGTCATCGCGCTGGGGCATGAGTTTCCGCCGTGTGGGGCGTGTCGGCAGGTGATCGCGGAGTTTGCGGGGCCGGAGACGGCGGTGTGGTTTCTGCGGGATGGAAAACCGTTCGCGATGACGATGGCGGAGTTGCTGCCAGCGGGGTTCAGGATATGAATCACGCCGCATGACTCTTCCTCCTTCTGTCTCCCTCATCGAAGAACCCGTCGGTTATCCGATCCTCGTCATCAATCACGCAGCCGCCACAGGTCGGATCGCGCTGAATGGGGCGCATGTGATGGAATGGACGCCTGCAGGCGAGAAGCCGGTGCTGTTCATGAGCGCACAGGCCGTGCTTGAGCCTGGGAAGCCTATTCGCGGCGGCATTCCGGTCTGCTGGCCGTGGTTTGGCGGTCATCCGACGGAGTCCGACAAACCGGCGCATGGTTTTGTACGCAACCTGATGTGGAACATGGGCGAGGTGACGGAAAACGTCGCGGGAGTGACTTTGGAGCTCCTTTTGAGCGACAGCGATGAATCACGCGCCTTCTGGCCGCATCGCTTTGACCTGCGCCTCGAAGTGAAGCTGGGTGCGCAGCTCAGCATCGCGCTCAGCATCAAGAACACCGATGAAGCAGCCTGGTCGATGACCGGGGCGCTGCACACCTACCTGTGCGTCGATGATGTGACCGAGGCCGCCGTGATCGGCCTGGACGATGCCTTTTATGTGGAGAGCCGTCTTTCGCCTGAGCGCATCGAGCAAAGCGGTCCCGTGTATTTTGATCGTGAGGTGGACAGGAACTATGAATCCAAGGAAACCGTGCGCCTGCTCGACAAAAAAGGTGGCAGGACCATCGTGGTCGATAAATCCGGCAGCCGCGCCACCATTGTGTGGAATCCGTGGATCGAGAAGTCGAAGCGCCTGAGCGACCTGCCAGACGACGCGTATCCGCATTTCGTCTGCATCGAGGCCGCCAATGCCGTGCCGGATGTCATCGCGATGACTCCGGGCAAGGAGCATGTGCTTTCTCAGCGCTTGAGAGTTCAGAGAGATTAAACGTCACGCACTGGCTTTGTGAGGTGTTGGCCGCCACTTGGCGTGCGGACGTGCGCGTTGCTTGACCCCGCGTCATGCCTCGCCATCACTTGCGACCGTGTCGGACGGCCCTCCATTGATCGACCGAGTTCGTTTGCGCTCCAACCAGTGGCGCAAGCTGCGGTCGATTGTGCTCAATCTGGCCACGACGGACAGCTTTTACGGCAAAAAAATCCGTGAGTGGGAGCTGAAGGTCAGCCGGCTGAATCGCATTGAGGATTTCATCGCGCAGGTGCCCTTCACGACGAAAGCGGACATCCAGGCGGATCGTGCGGAGAATCCACCCTTCGGCACGAACCTGACACGAGCGATTCATCAGTACACACGCTTCTGCCAGACCAGCGGCACCAGCACCGGCCAGCCAATGGCCTGGGTGGACACGACGGAAAGCTGGGACGCGATGCTGAAATGCTGGCAGCGTGTGTTTGAGGCCGCCGGACTGGTCAAAGGTCGCGACCGCATCTTCTTCGCCTTCTCGTTTGGGCCGTTTCTCGGCTTTTGGACGGCGTATGAGGCGGCGGCGAAGGATTATCTCGTGATTCCAGCCGGCGGCTTGTCGAGCCAGGCCAGGCTGGAGGCGATGGCGCGTTACGGAGCCACAGTTCTATGCTGCACGCCGACGTATGCGCTGCGTCTGGGCGAATTGATCGGCGAAACGTCCGGTGTGGAGCGGATGAGCCTGCGCATCAACAAGATCATCGTCGCCGGTGAGACGGGCGGCAGTGTGCCGGAGGTGCGCAGCCGACTCGAGAAGCTCTGGGACGCGCGGGTCTTTGACCATCACGGCATGACCGAGGTCGGGCCGGTCAGTTATGAGGCCGAGGACATGCCGCGGCAGCTTATCGTACTGGAGGATGCTTATCTGGCCGAGGTGGTCGATCCACAGACCGGCAAGGAGGTGGAAGACGGTGAGTGTGGCGAGCTGATCTTGTCCACGCTGGACCGCACCGCCTGCCCGCTGCTGCGTTATCGCACGGGCGACTGGGTGAAGAAGAAACTGCATCGCGGACGCTTGATCCTCGACGGCGGTATTTTGAGCCGGTTGGACGACATGGTCGTGGTGCGCGGTGTGAACATCTATCCCAGCGCGGTCGAGGCCGTGGTGCGGCAGTTCCCGGAGGTCATCGAGTTCATGGTGGAGCAGCGCAAGGTCGATGCGATGGATGAAATCGAGCTGCTGGTCGAGGTGGACGGCAATGTCGCCAAGCCCTTGCTCAAAAAGATCGAAACCAAGCTTCGTGACACGTTTTCCCTGCGTATTCCTGTCAGACTGGCCGAGCCGGAAAGCCTGCCGCGCCATGAATTCAAGGCGAAGCGCTGGCGGCTCGTCACCCCGACCCCGGACTGATCTTTTCAACCATGGCCCTCCTCGAACTCACCAACCTCTCAAAGTCCTACACCGATCCCGGCAGCGGGGCGCGTGTGCCGGTGCTGCGCGGCATCAATCTGACGATCGAGCAGGGCGAGTCGCTCGCGATCATCGGTCCCTCTGGCTGCGGCAAGAGCACGCTGCTCAACATCCTCGGCACGCTGGACACGCCGGACGAGGGCGGGATCGTCTTTGATGGCGAATCGCTCGCGCAAAGCACGCCGAAGCAGCTCGCCGCCGTGCGCAGCCAGAAGATCGGCTTCATCTTCCAGCTTCATCACCTGATGCCGCAGTGCTCGGTGCTGGAAAACGTGCTGCTGCCCACGCTGGCGCTGAAATCAGCCTCCATCCTCGCGCGTCAGCGTGCGGAGACGCTGCTGGAGCAGGTCGGGCTGAAGGACCGCATGAGCTGGAAGCCAGCGCAGCTTTCCGGCGGCGAGCGGCAGCGCGTGGCGTTTGTGCGTGCGCTGATCAACCAGCCACGTTTGATTTTGGCTGATGAGCCGACCGGAGCGCTCGATGAAAGCAATGCTGTCGTCTTGACGGAGCTGCTGCTGGAGTTGCAGAAGACCAACGGCGTCACGCTGGTGCTCGTCACGCATCATCGTGAGCAGGCGGATTGCATGGGCCGTGTGCTGAAGATTCACGAAGGCGTCCTGTCATGAAAATGCAGGATTACGTCCTCCAGTCCGCGCGGCATTACTGGCGCGGGCACCTGGGTTTGCTGTTCGGCACCTTCCTGGCTGGAACGATCCTCACGGGGTCGCTGCTCGTCGGAGATTCGGTGCGGGCGAGTCTGCGGCGTGTGGCGGAGCTGCGGTTGGGGAAGGTGGAAGGCGGCGTGCTCGGTGGAGACCGCTGGTTTACCGAAAATCTGGCCCGCAAAACAAAGTCCGCGCCGTTGATCATCGCCACCGGCTCCGCCAGCGCGGCGAATGGCAAGGTGCGTGTGAATGGTGCGCAGGTGCTCGGCGTGGACGAGGCATTCTGGAAGCTCAGCCGCAGCGGCAAGCCCATCGCTCTGGACAAATCGTTCGTGGTGATCAACGAGTCCCTGGCCCGCAAGCTCGATGCGAAGCCCGGAGACACGATTTTGGTGCGCTTGGAGCGTCCCAGCGCTATCTCGCGTGACGCGCCGCTCTCTGGCAGCACGAACGAGGACATTTCCCTGCGCCGCACCATTGGGGCGATTGTGAGCGCGGAAGATTACGGCGCGTTTCAGCTCACTGCGTCGCAAGTGCCGCCAGACTCGGTGTTTGTGAATCTGGCCGACCTGCAAAACCAACTGGAGATGGACGGGCGTGTGAACGCGCTGCTCAACCCGCAATTCAACGCCCTGCGCGCGCAGTTTGAGGAACAGCGCACGCTGGAAGACTTCGCGCTGAAGCTCACACGCATTCCTGGCGAGACAAAAGAGTGGGAGCTCAGCACCAGCCGTGTGTTTTTGGATCGCAGCGTGGCGGAGAAGATTTTCGAGTTCAAAGGCACACGCGGTGTGCTGACCTATCTGGTGAACGGCATCGCCTCCGCGCAGGGCGGCACGCCTTACTCGATGGTGACATCCGTTGGAAACGGCAAGGAGGAGGAGATCACCATCACGCAATGGCTGGCGGACGATCAGCAGCTCGTCATCGGCAGCGAACTCGAGGTGAAATACTTCGTTGTCGGCCTGGGGCGTGAGTTGAAGCAGCAGTCGGCCAAGTTCAAGGTGGCGGGCATCTTGCCGATGGATCATCCCATGGTCACGAAGGCCTGGACGCCGGAGTTTCCGGGTGTGTCCGACGTGGACAACTGCCGTGACTGGGAGCCGGGCATCCCGATGGACATGAAGGCCATCCGTGACAAGGACGAGGACTACTGGGACGAGTTCAAAGGCACGCCGAAGGGTTTTATCAGTCTCGCCGCCGGTCAAAAGCTCTGGGCCAACCGTTTTGGCAATCTCACCGCCATCCGCATGCCAGACGAAGGCCAGACTGCTGAGGCCAAGTCCAACATGCTGGCGTTGCGGCTGAACCTGTCCGACATCGGCCTCATTCCGCGTGATTTCAAAACCGAGGCCAGCGCGGCGGCGCAGGGCAGCGTGGATTTCGGCGGGTTGTTCATCGGTCTGAGCATGTTCCTCATTGCGGCGGCGCTGGTGTTCGCGGCGCTGCTGTTTTTGTTCACGCTGGAGCGTCGCGCCTCGCAGATCGGCCTGCTACTGGCCGTGGGGTGGACGCGTGGCATGGTGCGGCGTGCCTGGCTCATGGAGGCTGGCGTCATTGCGCTCGCGGGCATCCTTCTCGGAGTGCTTGGTGGCATTGCCTACACGCAAACGGCACTGCATGGCCTCTCCGCTGTCTGGAGCGGGGCGACGCAGGGCTTGGAACTCGTGTTTAGCGCGAGTTTTGGCACTCTGTTCAATGCCGCGCTCGCTACGCTCGTTGTGGTGCTGCTCACCTTGTTCTGGGCCAGCCGGAAGCTGTTCAAGGTGGGGACGCGTGACCTGCTGGCAGGCTCGTGGAGCGATGATTTGACGCCTCTAGCCGTCCGCAAAAACTCGAAGACGATGCTCGTCCTCGCCGTTCTCGCGCTGGCGCTGCTGGGCGCGGGATTCTTCATGAAAAACCCCGAGGCCGTGGCGGGGATGTTCTTCGGCTCCGGCATGCTGCTCATGATTGCCGGACTGCTGTGGCTGCGTGGTTGGATGCGGCGTGACAGCGGTGCCTTGGCCGGTTCGCTGTGGCAGATCGGCTCTCGCAACATCTCGCGTCGTCCTTCACGCAGCCTGGCGGTGATCGGCATGATGGCAGGTGGCATCTTCCTCGTGGTGGCGGTGAACGCCTTCCGCATGAGCGCGGGGGATGACACGCTGCGCAGCTCCGGCACGGGCGGCTTTGCGCTCATCGGCGAGTCGTCGCTGCCGGTGTATGAGGATCTGAATGTGAAGACGGGCTGGGAAGCCTTCGGCTTGGATGAAAAACTCATGCCGCAGGCGCGTGTGGTGCCGTTCCGCGTGCGGGAAGGGGATGACGCGAGCTGCTTGAACCTCAACCGTGCGCAGAAGCCGCTGCTGGTGGGCGTGGATGCCGCGAAGCTGGTGGGTTCGTTCGCCTTTGCTTCGGGATCGTGGGAAAAAATGGCCGACACGTCGTTTGTGCCCGCCATTGCCGATCAAGCCACAGCAATGTGGGGCCTCGGCAAGGGCGTGGGCGACACGCTGGACTATCAGGATGCGAGCGGGAACACGTTTCAGGTGAAGATCGTCGGGCTGCTGGCCGGTTCGGTGCTCCAGGGCAAGATGATCATCAGCGAGCAGGCGTTTCTGGCGAAGTATCCTGACGCGGCGGGCTATCGCTTCTTCCTGATCGACGCCCCGCGTGAGCAAGCCGCCGAGATTGCCGCACATCTGACGCGCCAGCTTGAGCAGCGCGGCCTGGCGCTCGAACCGGCGAAGCAACGGCTGGAATTGTTCATGAGCGTGCAAAATACCTACATCGGCATCTTCACGGTGCTGGGTGGTCTGGGCGTGTTGCTTGGCACCGCAGGCATCGGCGTGCTCATCGCGCGGCATGTGCTGGAACGTCGCGGAGAGCTGGGACTCATGCAGGCGCTTGGGTTCCAGCCGGGATCGCTACGCCTGATGATTCTGGGCGAGCACAGCGTGCTGCTGGTGCTCGGCGTGCTGCTAGGCGTGGCCACCGCCGCGCTGGCGGTGATTCCGCAGTTGATTGGCAGCAGCGGATCGCTGCCGGTGGCCTTCCTGGTCAAGCTCATCGCAGGTGTGCTCGTTTTTGGCCTGCTGGTGTGCGTGATCGCTGTTTCAACCGCCGTGCGCGGGAAGCTCACGGAGGCGCTAAGAAGGGAATAGCGCGGTGGTTGATGGTTGATAGCCAGAGACCGGGAGTTTTGCAGGTGACGGCGCGGGCTGTCTCGGCTCCGCTTGCCCATCTGTAATGGTGCATGCTACAATTATTGTAAGGTTCGTTTTCACCATGCCTAAAGCGGAAAATATTTTTAACCCAATCCTTGGTGTTTGAAAATCAAGCGCTTGGATTAGTATGTCTTAAGTATTGAGACGATGATCGAAAAGCTCAGTGTTGATGGTTGATCCGTGTTTGAGGTAATCTCATCGGAAATTCGGGAAAAATCATGAGCACTGTTTCTCCAACGATTCATCGGTTCCCTGCCCGCCTGCTTCGCGCAGCGATGCAGGCGGGGCGGTTCGCGCAGTGGGCGTCTGGGGCTGTCAACAGGCCGTTGCAAATCGAGTGGTCGGGAGTTCAAATCAGCCGGTCGGGGGTTCAGATGATGTGGTCGGTGGTCGAAATGAGGCGGTCGGACTCCCAAACGACGCGGTCGTTTGCACAGAGGCGACAGTCGCCTTCCGAAATCTGCGCTTCGGTTCCCGAAGCGGCCTGGCCTGAGGCTCGAATCGCCAGATCGGCTGTCCAAATCGCCGGGTCGGCAGTCCAAACGGCGTGGTCGAGGACCGAAAATGCGCGGCAGCGGCTCCAAGCAGGGCGGGTAGGACAGGCATGCTGCCTGTCACGCGTGCCTGGGGCATTTTGCCCCGGCTCAAGCAAGCGGGCAAAATGCCCGCCCCACTGGCGACAGGTGGGACACCCGTCCTGCGGACAACAGCAAACTGAGAACAGAGAACCGCGAACCCAATAGAAAACCATGAAAGACGAATTCACCAACCGCCTCGGAGCCTTCCGCACCACGCTTGATTTTCTGCAAACCACGGCCAACCGCCCGAAGTGGGACGGGCAGCCGCCCTTGCGTTTCACCAGCCGGGTGGCGGAGGCGGTCGCCGCCGTGGCGGCGTTGGCGGAGTTCTGCCAGGCGCAGGGCGCGGTGATCAAGGGCGTGGCGGTGGACAAGGCGCGGGAGGAAAAGGAGCTGGAGGACGCGGCCTTCGTGCTGGGGCAGGCGGTGGGGGAGTGCTGCCGGGGCTTGGGGAATGCAGCAGACGCCGCCCGCTGCGCCTTTCCAAAGAGCGCCTGGCGCGGCATGCGGGACGCGGCCTTGCTGGCGAACGCACGGGAGGTCATTCGTGTCGCGGAGAGCCTGCTGTCCGGGGCGCAGGCCGCTGCCGCTGCGGAGTGTGGCATCACGGCCGCCACGGTGGCTGCCTGCAAAAAAGAGGCGGACGACTACGAGGCGGTCATCAGCGCCCCGCAGCAGGCCATCGCGGGAAGAAAGGCCACCACGGCGCAGATGCGGGACCGCTTCAACGCGGTGGAGGCGGTGTTCGCCAGCCTCGACGGTTTGGTGGAGCAGTTCACGGACAAAACCTTCGTGGGCGGCTACCACGCCGCCCGCACCGTGCGCGACCTCGGCCATGGCCCCGGCGCGGACACTCCGCCAGAGCCAGCTCCATGAGGGGCCGGCGGGCCGACTCAGCCAAACCCAGATTCCGTTTCAATCGTCATGTCCTCATCTTCATCCAGTTCCTCCTCGGAAGATATATTTTCAGATGCGTCCAGCCAGTCCCCGGGGCCGCCTGATGACAGTTCTGCGTCCTCCGAGCAGTCAGAGCTGTCCAGCTCATTGTCATATCCTTCGGACCTTAGCTCATTTTCGTCGCAGCTTTCCGATCCCTCCAGCCAGTCTTCGGAGATCTCGGATGCGTCGAGCATATCCTCTCTGACGTCAGATGTCAGCTCGACGTCGTCCCAGCATGCGCACTCGAACCCCTCCAGCGAGTCTTCGGCGGGGCATAGTGACATGTCCAGCCTCTCCTCTGTGAACAGCTCCTCGTCTTCAGAAGAGCATTCGGACGTGTCCAGCCAGACTTCCTTGTCCTCAGGCCTGTCGGATGCCAGTTCTGACACGTCGCAGGGCCACTCGGACGTGTCCAGCCAGATGTCGCAGTCCTCCGAATCTTCGCTGTCTTCGGCCAACAGTTCCTCGTCCTCCAGCGAGTCCTCGGTCAACAGCTCGTTGTCCTCCAGCGAGTCGTCGGTTTCGTCCGAATCCGACGCGTCCTCGGCTTCATCGCTGTCGTCGGCTCCGCCGCAGTCGTCCGACTCGTCGTACTCCTCGGAATCGAGCCTGTCCTCCGGGCCGACGCAATCCAGCCTGTCGTCCCAGTCTTCCACCCCCTCGGAACCCTCGGACGGGAGTTCCATGTCGGACGGCTCGGTATCCTCGGACTCGTCGGTGTCCGACCTCTCCTCGGCCTCCTCCCAGACGGAACCGCCGACTTCCTGGCCGGTGGATGTGCCGCCAGCAGGGACGACGGGCTGCAGCAGCGGCGGCTGTGGCAACGAGAACTCGGCACCGGAGGGGCAGGAGTGTCCGCCGGATGGGACCAGCGGCGGGCCGGTGAGCTATGCCACCGGGCAGATGGTGCATGCGGAGACGGACCTGTCCTCAAACGCGTTTGGCATTCCCTGGGGGCACACGCGGACCTATGCGAACGTGCTGGAGGGCACGGGTGGTCACGGATCGGCGCTCAACGGCAGCCGTTGGTATGTGCGGCAGTTGAAGGCGCTGGCCTTTGAGTTTGCCGGAGGGGCTTCCGAACCCACGCGGGTGGTGGTGGCGGACGGGGCGAACTCGAGCGAGTACTTCATCCTCTCCGGCGGGGTGTATGTGAACGAGTTCACGGGTTGGAACATGCTGGCCTGGGACGAGGAAGCGGAGGAGTTTACGCTGACACAGGCGCGCAGCGGGCAGCAGTGGGTGTTTTACGACCACACGACGGCGGCGGAGCTGCGCGGGCAGTTGAAACGAGTCATTGATCCCGCTGGGCGGAGGGTGAGCTGCGATTACGATCCTGACGGCAACCTGGAGAAGTTCGAGCAAGTGGAGGACGGCCAGGCATCCGGGTTCTACTACACCTGGACGGCCATCAGCTCGATCGCCTCGGTGACGCTGAAGCTGGACGACCGTGACGTGCGGCGGGTGCGCTTCGCCTACTATGAGATCGGGGAGGCTGGCGGCAGCCTGGATGATTTGAAGTCGGCCACCATCGAGCAGTATGACAAAGGTTCGGAGAGCTGGCGGATCGTGGAGCGGAAGCATTACCGCTACTACATGGAAGAGGACACGCACGGCTTTGCCAGCGGGTTGAAGCTGGTGATCGGGGCCGGGGCGTATCAACTGATGCTGGACGCCGGACTGAACCCGGAAACGGCCACAGAGGCGGAACTCATCAACTACGCCGACTTCTACTACGAGTATGACGCGGACAGGCGGGTGACGCTGGAGCGCCTGGAGGGCGGGAGGCGGCAGTATGCCTTCGCCTACACGCCCAATCCAGATCACGACGAGGAGAGTGATGTGAACACCTGGAAGACGAAGACGGTGGAGACGCTGCCTGACGGCAGCGAGCACCGGGTGTATTCCAACGGGGGGAACCTCATGCTGGTGAAGATTTTGCAAAAGGCGGGAAGCTCCGACCAGTGGGTGGATTCCTGGACCTACACGGCGGAGAGCCGCCCTCTGACGCATGCGCATCCCTCGGCGGTGGCGTCGGTTACGGAGCCTGCGGGTGGCAGCACCACGTTGACCGTGAACCTACGCAGCGCGGCGGGGAAGATCGAGCTGACGGACTACTACACGGCGGACAATCCTGCCACGGGCGCGGTGGCGGGCTATGTCTCCACCCGCAGTGTGAAGCAGGGTTCCGGCGGCACGCCGCAGGTGCTGGAAAAGCTGAAGTATAACACGCAGACGGTGGGCGGGGTGAGCCTGCACGCCATCCAGGAGCGCCTTGTTTATCCAGTGGCGGGCATGGACGACGCGGACGCGCCGAAGACGACCTTTGCGCGGACGTATTACAATGACGGCTCGGCGGAGAGCTTCCAGGTGAAGGAACTCATCACCACGCAGCCCGTGGTGCCCACGACGGAGAACGGCAACGGCGTGGCAGGGGTGACGAAACAGGTGTACGACCGCTTTGGCCGGATGACCTGGGAGATGAACCCGCGCGGGGTGATCACCTTCATGAGCTATGTGGAGGCCACGGGGGCGCTGCTCCAGCGCATTGAGGATGTGAACACCACGCTGATGAGCGGTGTGCCCACCGGATGGGTGGCGTATGGGGAGCATCTGATCACGGACTATGTGAGTGACGGGCTGGGGCGGGAAGTGCAGCAGCGCGGGCCGTGGCATGAGGTGCAGCTCCGGGAGGGGGACACGACGGCCACGGCGATCCGCCGGGTGGAGTTCACGACGTATGATGATGAAGCGCATGAGGTGCGCCGCGCCAGCGGCTACCTGACCGGGGACAATCCGACGCCGACCTTCACGGTGGTGGGCGCGGTACGGGTGACGCGCAGCGATGCGAACGGGCGCGTGGTGGATGAAATCCAGGCGGTGCGCTGCTGCCCCACCGGGCCGCTGACGCCGGGCGAGGCGCTGCCGCAGAGCCAGTGGAGCCGCTGGACGCACCGCATCTATGATCCCTGGGGCCGCCTCTATGCGCAGCGGGTGTATCACGCGATCCCCCAAAGTGGCCCGCACAGTCCTCTGTGCGGCGCTTCCGCAGGCGAGGAAATCACCAACTACCTCGAAACGATCTACGGCTACGACGCCATGGGCCGGCAGAACCGCATGATCGACCCCGCAGGCACCATCACACGCACGGTGTATGATGTGCGGGATCAAGTGATCAGCCAGTGGGTGGGCACGAACGACACCGGAGCCACCGACAGTGATCCCACCGGCGGCGGGGCCGCTGGCAACAACATGAAGGCGGTGGTGCTGCTCGAATACGATGACGGCACGGCGGGCGGCGACGGCAACCTCACCGAGGAAACCCTGCCGGTGGACGACACCAGCACGAATAACCGCATCACGACCTACGCTTACGACTTCCGCGACCGGCGCGACACCACGACGCAGACCGACGGCACGACGGTTTGGATCACGAAGGCGACGTATGACAACCTGGACCGTGTGACGGCCAGCGTGCGCTATCACACGGCGGTCGATAACGCCAACCGCATCGCGCAGAGCCGCACGTTCTATGATGCGCTGGGACGGGTGTTCAAAACGGAGATCGACGGCATGGATCCGGCCACGGGCGATGTCACCGGCACGCTGACCGGCCAAAACTGGTACGATCTGGTCGGCAATGTGATCAAGCAGTCGCAGGCAGGAAACACGGCCTTTACCAAGACGGTCTATGATGAACTCAACCGGCCCACGGTGGCCTACCTGTGCTGCCGCCCAGGTGTCGCTGGTGTGCCGAGCGGCGATGACAACAGCGTGGTGGATGACACGGTGATCGAGCAGAGCAACACGCTCTATGATCGCGGCGGCAACGTGATCATGCAGACGCGCAAGCAGCGCTTCGATGATGCGGTGGGCACCGGTGTGCTCAACGGCCCGCAGACCGAGCCGAAGTCGCGCGACACCTATGGGATGACCTGGCCCGATGCGCTCGGGCGTCCGCGAGTGAGCGCGGACTACGGCACCAATGGCGGCAGCGTGCCCACACGCCGCGATGTGGCACCGCAGCGGAGCGACACCATCCTGGTGACCACCAACCGCTACAAAGACAGCGGCGACGCCAACGCCGTCATCGACCCCATGGGCATCGAAACCCGCTGGGACAACGATCAAGCCGGAAGACGCATCCGCTTGATCGAAGGACTTGATGTAGCCGCGCCCGCAAGGGCGTGGTCTGGAAACGGCGCGAATGGTGCAGCGTGTTCAAATCCCCCCTACCCACCCCATCCAACCCCCAGAATCACAGAATTTGTCTGGCATTCGAGCGGCCAATTGAGCAAACTCATCCTCGTGAACGCGGAAACGGGCAACCAAGTCACGCGCTGGCTCTTCGGCACCACGCTGGCTGACAGCGCCATCGCCAGCAACGGTCTGGTGCGCACGAAGATCTACCCCGAAAGCGACGACCGCCCCGCGCCGGCGGCGGATGGTCCCGATGGAGTGTATTCGCGTCTCGAATACCACTACAACCGCCAAGGCCAGCAGACGGCCTTCAAAGACGCGGATGGCACCACGCATGAATACGATTACGACAAACTGGGCAATCCAACGGCGGATCGTGTGACGGTGCTGGCTGAGGGGCTGGATGATACGGTGCTGCGCATCGGTACCACCTACGATCAGCGTGGCCTCACCGCGAAGGTCACGAGCTACAACGCGACGAGCGGAGGTTCGGTGGTCAATGAGTCGGCCTTTGAGTACGACGCGTTTGGCAACCTGATCAAGGACTGGCAGAGCCATGCGGGAGTCGTCGATGGCAGCACGCCGAAGGTGGCTTATGCGTTCACCGGCGGGGCTGGCAACCAGATGCGCAAAGTATCGGTGACCTACCCGAACGGGCGCGTGGTGGAATATCTCTATGGCAGCGCCAACTCCATGGACGACCACCTCAACCGCGTCAGTGCGGAGAAAGTGACCGGCGAGGCCCAGAACTTGGTGGAGTACCGTTACGTCGGCCAGAACTGGCAGGTGCGCCTGGCCTATCCCGAGCCGGACATCATGTGCGACTACCGCAAGCAGGTCGGCCAGCCGGATGGTGACGCCGGTGATCCCTACAACGGCTATGATCGCTTTGGCCGCACGGTGGACATCCACTGGATGACTCCGATCACCTGACCTTCATTGCCGAAATAGAGAAAAGAATTCAAAAAACTCAGCCATTTTTCACCTCTTTTCCCTTTTTCGGCCAACCCTTCTAGGCCATGCCCACGACGCTCGAACAGTCTCAATATGGTTTTGACCGCAACAGTCGCCGGTCCTGGCAGCGGCGTGCATTAAGCACGACGCAGGACCAGCAGTACAACTACGATGCACTGGGGCAGGTAAGTGCCGCCGCACGCGGCAGTTTGAATCTGAACAAAACCGCGATCAGCGGCCGACCCGCGAGCGCTGAGACCTGGGATTACGATCCCACGGGAAATTGGCGCGGCTACCATACCGCCGCCGCTGGCACGTCAACCCTCGACCAGCACCGCGTGCATGATCGTGGCAACCGGTTGACGCAGATCGAGGGCAATCCGCACAACATGATCCTCGACCGGGTGGGACGGATGCGGCAGATGGCACCGGATGCGGAAGGGGACTGGGATGGGAAACTAGAAGTCACATGGGATGCGTGGAGCCGGATCACGCGGGTGAAGAACAATGGTGAAGTGGCCGGCGAATACACCTATGATGGAACCCATCGGCGTGTCACTCGTGAGGTGGATAACGAAACCCTGCATAGTTACTACAATGATGCGTGGCGGCCGGTAGAGGAGAGGAAGAACACGGAGACGACAGCCAACATCAGTTACTTGTGGGGAGCGCGTCATCGGGATGACTTGGTGCGGAGAGATCGTGCGGTAGGAGGCACGACACTCAACGAGACACGCTATGTGCTGATGGACTACTTCAACCCTGCCGCGATCACGGATGCCTCGGGGGTGGTGAAGGAACGCTATGCGTTCAGCGCTTTCGGGGTGCGCACGATCCTCAATCCTGACTTCACCGTGGGAAGCAGCAGCGAGTGCGGGATGGAGTTTGCGTTCCAGGGGCAGTTCCTCGACGTTGAAAGCGGACTGATGAACTACGGCTACCGGTATTACTCGCCGCAACTGGGGCGCTGGACGTGTAAAGATCCAATTGGAGTGCAGGGTGGCATTAATCTCTATGAAATGGCTGAAAACAACGCATTTAACGCTGTTGACTATCTGGGTCTGCTCCAAATCAAACTCCGTGAGGCAACACCTTTCACAGCAGGCAAGTGTGGAGAATTTAAGTGGGGAGTTGAATTTAGTCTAGATGATCCTACAGCCAAGGGGTATTTTGTTCAAGATTTGCAGATCGAATGGGAAATAACAAACTGTAGCGGGCAATCTTGCACTAGTCAGAGGCTTCGCAAATCACTTGGACGACGTTACGACTGGATGTCTGGCGGTGATGACAAATCGCGCTGGGATTTGGACAATGTAATGGGAAACAACGGATCGACCTTACACTATCTCGAAGGTTTTCCATATCCCGGGCAGGGTAAATGGCCCATTGATACATTTGGTTTTGGTGATCAAGGCGCATGTACGAAAGGTAAAATGAAAGTGGAAGGAAGAGTGTCATTTTTTAATAACATCCCGATTGGCCAGTATCCAGGTCCAAATCCTGACGGCTCGAAGCCAAAACCACCCACAAACCAGTTTTTAGTAAATCACCCTCAAACTCTTGCCAACTCAATTCCATCAATGCCAATGGCCCCCGGCGGGGCATATCCAAACATGGGGCAAAGGCAGGCTGAATCAGTTCGCCACTCTATTGAAATTACATGGGACTGTACCTACAATGCGAATGGTGGATTGCGCCAAAATACGCAATTAACTCCAGGGTCAAAAATGCCATGATTGCAAAATACATACAGACTGTCTTAGTGTTAATAACAACTGTCTTAATAATTCTCGATGTTGGATGCAACAAGCAATGTCAAGAGGTCAAACAAAACGAGGCATTGCGCCTAGATCTGAACAAAGTTCGGAAAATTATGGCTGAGCCAAATGCACTTTCTGATAGTGAGCGGTTAGCAGCCTTGGGAATTATTATCGCAGAGCAGATGCCGAAGTCGGTTACTCTAAAGACATGGTTATTTGATTGGGGTTTTGACACAGTGGTTAATAACCGTTGCATCAACTCGGTAGTAATGGGATCAATCCCTGAGGAATGGGGTTACTTGCCTGGAAAAAATACAATTTTTCTTTTGGAGTTGAATTTCAACTCAGACAGCGATGCATCAATTGGAATTATAGTAACACCCCCTGTGTCTGTTGATCAGTTATCTAGCATTGCGAGAAACCGACGTGTTAATTTAGCTGATGAATTTCAAGTCTCGATGCATATAAAAAAAACAAATGAACCAGCGCCAACTAATAGCGCGGGACGTGCCAGCTTAAAATGAACCAACAATCCAACCAATAGAATTGTGCGTGCCAACCTATTTGGGAGAATAAAATCAAGAAAGCTGTTGATTCACCTGCTCCCCGCAGGTTCAACCCTGTGGGGCAAGTCCGACGGATTGTCTCAAACGCCTGCATCCTTCGGCGTTTGTCGATTCTGAACCCTCCACCGTTGAAGAAGCCCTATGAAGTCCTCGCCGCCAGCGTTCGGACACTTGCGGTTACGACCGTTTCGGTCGCACGGTGGACATCAACTACACACAGAAGGCGCGGAAACCTGAACAGCCCTCATCCTCCATCAGGCATCCTCATCCATGGCTCCTCCTTCCGTCTGTTCCGTGTTTTTCGTAGGCCCATGAACCTCTGACATTTTTCCACCATGCCAACGACCCTCGAGCAGATTCAATACGGTTTTGACCGCGACAGCCGCCGAACGTGGCAGCGGCGTGCGTTAAGCACGACGCAGGACCAGCACTACGACTATGATGCGCTGAGCCAAGTCAGTGCTGCCGCACGCGGCAGTTTGAATCTGAACATGACCGCCATTAGCGGTGTTCCTGCAAGCACCCAAAGCTGGGACTATGATCCCACCGGCAACTGGCGCGGCTACCACACCACCGCCAATGGCACGCAAACCCTCGACCAGCACCGCGTCCATGACCGTGGCAACCGGTTGACGCAGATTGAGGACAACCCCAACAACATGATCTTGGATCGCGTGGGGCGGATGCGTCAGATGGCCCCGGATGCGGGTGGGGGCTGGGACGGGAAGTTGGAGATCACGTGGGACGCGTGGAGCCGCATCACCCGTGTGAAGAACAACGGGGCCGTGGTCGGTGAATACGCCTATGACGGAACCCATCGCCGCATCACACATGAGGTGGATGGGGAGACACTGCACAGCTACTACAACGACGAGTGGCGTCCGGTGGAGGAGCGTAAGGATGCCGAAACGACGGCGAGCATGAGTTACCTGTGGGGAGCACGACATCGCGACGATCTCGTGCGGCGCGACCGTGCCGTGGGCGGCACGACGCTTGATGAGACGCGCTATGTGCTGATGGACTATTTCAATCCGGCGGCGATCACAGATGCCAGCGGCGTGGTGAAGGAGCGCTACGCGTTCAACGCCTTCGGCGAGCGCACGATCTTGAACCCGAACTTCACGCTGCGTAGCAGCAGTGAGTGCGCGATGGAGTTTGCGTTCCAAGGGCAGTTCCTGGACTCGGAGAGCGGGTTGATGAACTATGGTTACCGCTACTACTCGCCTCGTCTGGGGCGGTGGACATGCAAGGATCCGATTGGGGAGGAAGGAGGCTTCAATTTGTACGGAATGGTGGGAAATGAAGCTGTGAACAAATATGATCTGAAAGGCCTATCCGTTTCAGCATGGAATTCACCTGATGTAGGTCAGGAAGTGGGTCTAGGTCCTTGTGGTAAAGTAAAGCTGACAGAATTTTGGGGGCGTCACTCGGATACGGTCGCCATTGTTTTGACTCAGCAGGGAGGGGTGGAAACCGGGGCACAATTTCAATTCATATTGGAGTACTCTCCAGGAACTAGTTGTTGCTGCCCAGAAGGAGCTTCAATCGGCTGGAAACAGTGGATCATCTCAGACAACGACCCAACTCAGAAAAAACAGAAACTTCCGGCTGTCGATGGAGCCGTTCAGTACAGAAATATGTTCATAGACACCCCCGGCATTACTGAAAATGCCTTACGCTTGGCGGCTGGAGTTGTGACAGTGAAGTTCAAGGTGAGATTGGGCTGCTTCAAAAATGGGACTCTAGTGCGTGCACTTTATGAAAATGAATGGTCAATTTCCGCAGCAAGGTTTTAATCATGCAACACAAGCTAACCATCCTCATCCTTGCCTTCGCTCTTCCTTGCTGCTGCCTGGAAAGCTGTTACATCAGCAGAAAAAAAATTGAAATGGCGGAATCCAGATTTGCAAGTGTTGCGAAAATGCCACGAGGAACGCCTTTGGTTGATGCGGTGAACCTGGTGTTCGGACAAGAACAATATGAAATTACCCCGAGTGGAATGCGATTTTTACTTTCGAGCCACAGCGGCGTTAGGGTTCAAATCTTGTTCAAATCCTACAGTCCAAGCTACACGCAATCAGAAATTGATGCGCTTCTATTTGAGCCTGCCAAGAAAGATAAAAAAAGAGGCAGGTTGCTTCAAGATTTTAGCTCCGAGTTAAACAAACTCAAACTGTCTGATATTCACTCAATGACCATTTATAACACATTGGGAGATGAGAAAGTATTGTTCTTTTAGAGACTGACGAGTCGCCCAGTCCTGTCCTCACTGAATTTACTAATTTCCGCCATGCCCACCACTCTCGAACAGTCTCAATACGGCTTTGACCGCGACAGCCGCCGGACGTGGCAGCGACGTTCGCTGACCGACACCCAGGACCAGCACTACAACTATGATGCGCTGAGCCAAGTCAGTGCTGCCGCACGCGGCAGTTTAAATCTGAACAAGACTGCGATCAGCAGCCGACCCGTGAGTGCGCAGAGCTGGGACTACGATCCCACCGGCAACTGGCGCGGCTACCACACCGCCGCCAACGGCACCCCCACCCTCGACCAGCATCGCGTGCATGACCGTGGCAACCGGTTGACACAGATTGAGGACAATCCGAACAACATGATTTTGGATCGCGTGGGCCGAATGCGGCAGATGTCACCCGATGCGCAAGGAGACTGGGAGGGCAAGCTAGAAATCACCTGGGACGCCTGGAGCCGGATCACGAAGGTAAGGAACAATGGCGAAGTCGTCGGTGAATACACTTATGATGGCAGCCACCGGCGTGTGAAGCGAGAGGTGGAGGAGGAGACGCTGCACAGCTACTACAACGACGCATGGCGTCCCGTGGAGGAACGCAAGAACAGCGAGACGACAGCCAACATCAGCTATCTTTGGGGATCACGGCATCGGGACGACCTAGTGCGGCGGGACCGTGCAGTGGGCGGCACGACGCTCAACGAAACGCGCTATGTGTTGATGGACTACTTCAATCCAGCGGCAGTCACAGATGCCATTGGAGTGGTGAAGGAGCGTTATGCGTTCAGTGCGTTCGGAGTACGCACGATTTTGAATCCGGACTTTACCGTTCGCAGCAATAGCGAGTGTGAGATGGAGTTCGCCTTCCAAGGGCAGTTCCTGGACGCGGAGAGCGGGCTGCTGAACTATGGCTACCGCTACTACTCTCCGCAGCTGGGGCGGTGGACCTGCAAAGATCCTATCGAAGAGGATGGTGGTTGGAACCTATTTTCAATCACTGACAATCATCCTATAAATGAATTGGATTATCTTGGATTGGCTGGACGTGAAATTAGAATATTAGAAACAAAAACGATGAAAGACAACGTGCCGGGCTTTAGTATCCCGATACAGCACTTGATCCCATTCGGTGAGGACACTATACAGCTCACATCAAATTTTATGGCGGTTTGGTACAATGACGGTCGCTATGTGGAAAACACAGTAGCGGTCATGGATAGATGGACTTGGGGGATGGTTCAGGGAAGGACGAAGGATGGACGCGGAGATCTTCGTGACACATGGACAGATAAACTCAATGACAAAGATTTCTGTAAGCTGGTCTTCCGTGTGCTTGGTCGGGTAGTGTCGGGAAATGTCAAATTTGCAAACGTAATTGCTAAAAAATATCCGAGCCAGTATCATGATTCAAAAATGGAACTTACGATGTCACAAACCCTGGTGGGACCGCCTGATTCAGTAAATGTCCAAGAAACCAAGGATTATCGCACCTTGGCCGACCAATTAAATGTGCTGCCTAATGGAATAAGCTTCATGTTAATAGTGACATGGGAGCTTAAGGATGGAAAACCATTCGAATATTTCAGCCGAACCGCATCTCTACAGATATGAATAAGACAATGTTGACCATGTTTCTGGCTGTAAACTTTTTATTAGCTGATGACAAATTGGATGTCCCCATGCTAATGGAAAGATTTAGAGAACGATTTCCCGATATTGAAATCGAACCAGCGCCGAAAGGCACTATCATACCAGAGAGAGAGTTTCATCGAGAACTTGCCATTGAAGGTAGAGGTGGAACTCATTCGACATACAGCCAAATGAAAAAGGCCGCGTCTATGGTAGTCTTGAATGATCTGGATGATCTCCTTGCAGTGCATGCTTATCTCAGGGATGAAGATGCTCGGTTGCGGTATGTGGCAGTCAATGTGCTGGTGGATCACAGACTCCTAAATAGAGATGAAAGCAAAATGAGAGAGCTTTCTCGGCTATTAGCTATGGATGCAAATGATGGCGGATCGAATAAAGTCGCATTATTATTAATGGAAATAACAAAAGAAGTAGCCGCCTCGTTTAAGAACAAAGGTCTGCCTCGTGCAGACAAATGAAAAATGAACCCACGCGCCAACCAATAGAATTGAACGTGCCAACCTATTTAAGAAATTGAAGTCAGGAGAGGTTCCTCCTGCGTCGGGCTTCGCAGCTTGGTGTTGAACGCTCCTATTGTTGAAGAAGCCCTCTTGGAATCAGGTTCGTCTGCGCTTTCACCCTCGTGACTGACGATTCTTCCGAGAACTTGCGACGCTGTTGGTGGAGTAAAGTTAACCTACTTCCTACTAAACACGCCAATGCCTTGCCCTCCTCGGAGCACTTTCCCGGTTCACCGGCTTTCTGCCTCCAGACACAGGTGTTGGGGAGGAATTGAGCCACGACTTCGGTAGGCGTGCGACTGACCTGACGATGTGGCAGCCTGATTACCGCCAGATGAAACCCATGCAAGCGACGAATGACTTTAAACGGCTTCCCACGCATAAGCCAATGGGGCGTATCACGAATTCCTGATCCCAACTTCAACCATGACTCCCTCCCGCTCGCTCGCCAAAGACGGTCCTGACCTCACCGCGTTGCACTCGCCGCGATGGCGGGAGGAAAACGATGTGCCGGTGCGGCAGCTTGGCGAACCGGTGCCGTTCTTCTACACGCGGGCCGGAGCGGTGCTGCCGCTGGAGGGGCACTATCGCGGCGGGCATGCCTTTCTGATGGCGAACGGGCCGTCGGTGGGGCTGCTGGACCTGACCCCGCTGCACCGGCGCTGGGTGATGACGCTGAACAACGGGGCGCGGACTTTTCGTGGGAACGCGAACTGCACGGTGGACGAGCCCTCGCGCTTCAGCCTGTCGATGTGGCTGGACCCGACGATCCTCAAATTTGCACCGATGTCCCATTTTGAGAAGTCGCTGTGGGACAACCGGCTGGTGCATACGGACCAAGGCTGGGTGCAGCGCTGGGAGGCATCCAAGCTGAAGCTGGGGGACTGCCCGAACGTGGCGGGCTACCGGCGGAACGAAAAATTTCATGCGCCGCGCTGGCTGAATGAGGAGACGGTGAACTGGGGGAACCATGGCAAGTGGGGCGGCGGGCGCAGCGTGCTGCTGGCCTCCCTGCGCATCCTGCACCTGCTGGGCTTCCGCCATGTGTATCTGCTGGGGGTGGACTTCGACATGTCGGCGACGAGGCGCTACCACTTCGAGGAAGGCCGGACGCCGCATGCGGTGAAGGGAAACATGAGCACCTACGCGAAGCTGCAGCAGTGGTTCACAGAGTTGCAGCCGCAGTTCAAGAAGGCGGGCTTCAAGGTCTTCAACTGCAACCTGGAGAGCAAGCTGATGGCCTTTCCCTTCCTGCCGTTTGATGAGGCACTGGCGGCCTCGGGGGCGCAGATCGGGGATCACACCCGGGAGAAGACCGAGGGGATGTACACGCGTGCGGCGGAGCAGAAGAAGGCCGCCTCCGCCGGACCTGCGGAGGCGGCGGCGAGCAGCCCGGAGGGAGCCGCCGCACCACCTGCGGAACCGAAACCTGAGGCGGCGGCTTCCACCGCTGGCAGTGTATGATGGAGCCGCTGAGGATTGAGGTGGTGACCCACTGCTATCGCTACGCCACGCTGCTGCGCCATCAATTGAGCAGCCTGGTGCTGGGACCGCCGCCGCCAGGCGTGCAGGTGACGATGACGGTGTGTCACACGCCCGAGGACGAGGAGACCACGCGGGCGCTGGCGTGGTTCGGGCGGCAGGAGACGCCGGGGGTGACCTGGAACTGGCTGCCGCTGCCGAGGGCGGAGCTGTGCCGTCGGTCCATCGGCCGGAATCGTGTGGCGCTGGCGACGCAGGCGGACTGGGTGTGGTTCTGCGACGCGGACTACTGGTTCACCCCGGCATGCTGGGAGGCATTCAGACAGCTTGGCACCCTCGACGAGAGGCTGATCTTTCCCCGCGAGGTGAAGGGGCACTGCTCCCACGATCTGGGGGATGCCTGCATCCAACGGGCGCGGGAGACGGAGGGGCTGGTGAGCGTGGCAGAGTCCGAATTTGAGCCGGAGCGGATGCGGCGTGCGATTGGCGGCATCCAGATCGTCAGCGGAGAGTACTGTCGGAAGCACGGGTATCTGAAGAACAGCCGCCGCGCGCAGCAGCCGAGGGCGGAATGGAAACGCACGCACGAGGATGTGTCGTTCCGACGGGAGCTGGGCAGTGCCGGTCGTCCGGTGGACCTGCCCGGCGTGTATCGCATCCGACACGGTCAGGCCGGGCGGATGGTTCCAGGTTTGATCCTATGAAACTCGAAGACATCACTCTGATTTTGGGCGTGGATGGCGCACACCTGGAGGAGCTGCGGCTGGTCTGGCCCGGCTGGATGCAATTCAAACCGGAACTGCGGGCAATGCCCTGCGTGGTGTTTTATGACGCCGTTCAGGTCAGCCCGGAAGACATGGCCTTCATGAGCGATCACCCGCAGGTGCGGCATGTGCCGTGGGATCTGCCGCATGCGCGAAACCAGCGGGAAAAAATGCTGACGGGCTTTGTGCATGTCCCGGTGCGGGAGGTGCGAACACCGTGGTATCTGAAGCTGGACACGGATGTGATCGCCACGGGGCCGGGCGAGTGGATCAAGCCGGAATGGTTTGAGCCGGATGAGAAGGGTGAGCTGCCGGTGTTCATCGCCCCGCCATGGGGTTACACCAAGCCGCGCTATGTGATGGATGTGCTGGACGATTGGGCGGATGGCGTGACGGCTTTTGCCGGAACGCAAAGGTTGAATCTGCCTTACTCCAGCGAGTCCTCAAAAGTCAGGCACACACGCGTCATCTCCTGGTTGTTCTTTGGCCGTACGGACTGGACGCGGGAGATGGCGGCCTTGGCATTGAGCGACGGGCGGCTACCTTATCCCTCCCAGGACAGTTTCATGGTTTACTGTGCGGAACGGCTGGGCTGCCGACAGGTGAAGGTCAAGATGGAGGAACTCGGCTGGAAGCATCAGCGCCCCCGTCGTAACCGGGCGAGGGAGCAGGCGACGGGAACACCAGCGGCGAAGTCCGGCAGACAGCGCGGCGTGGTGTATTACAACCTGGGAACGAGCTGCGCCGTCCGGCTGCTGGTGTCGCTAGCCTCTCTCCGCAAGCACTATGCGGGTCCGGTCACCATTCTGTCTGAGGGCGAGGCATCTCATGTGTTGTGTGAACACATTGGCAAGGCTCTCGATGTCGAGGTGAAGCGCTGGGAATCTGGTGTGAAACCGGGCAAGAACGCGCCGTTTCTGGCGAAGACGCGGCTGCATCTGGGCACGCCCTACCAGACCACGGTGGCGCTGGACTCCGACACGCTGGTGATGGGACCGATCGATGAGCTGTTCCTGAAGGCGGAACGGGGCATGTTTTGTGTGGCCCAGCTCGGAGCCTGGAAGACCAGTGGTAAAATCATTCAGGGACGGCTGCGCAAGTGGGCTGACATACTCCCGGACGATTTGGATGCGGCCATTCAGTTTGGGCCTGCGATCAACACGGGGGTCATGGCCTTTTGCCAGGAGGCTTCTCTTTTTGAAGAGTGGCATGATGTCGCGGAACAGGGCCGGGAGCATTTCATCCCGGACGAGGTGAGCTGCCAGATGATGCTGCACCGGCACCCGCACCACGTTCTGGATGGACGATGGAACCGCTCCTGCCGCCATGATGATCCTGACCTGCCAGACACGCGGATCATTCACTATCATGGCCGCAAGCACTGCCGTCCAGGGCTGCCCTTCCACGCGGACAAGTGGATGGCCGCTTATGACGAGGTGGTGCGGAGAAACCTGGCAGGCATCCGATCATGGTCACCGGCTGGCGACCGACAGTTGATTCGTCACCTTAAAGACAGCAGGAAGCTGAAATCCCAGCGAGAAGAAGCGACTGTTGCAAAGCCGCTGAAAAAACGGGTCTATGAAACCGACCTTTGGTGCAAGCGGGGGCACCTGAACCACGACCAAGCCGACAAGTATGCGGAGATCTGCGAAAGTTTGCAGCCCAGGCGTGTGCTTGAAACCGGCTTCTGCACCGGACGCTCCGCCGCCTGCGTTCTACACCACTCCAGGAAAGTGGAGAGGATGATCAGCATCGACATCAACCTCGACTACAAGGCTCCGCATGGCCGCAGGATGGCCGCCTTGCTGGAAAAGCGTTTTCCGTTCTGGCGCATCATCGAAAACTCCTCGCGCGTGATTCTCACGCCGGATTTTTTCCGCGAGGAGTTTTCGCAAGGCATTGATCTCGCGACGATTGACGGAGATCACTCTTACGACGGGTGCATGCACGATCTGGAGGCCGTGGCACCGTTCATGACGCCGAACGGCCTCATGATGGTCGATGACTATCGCTCGGGGCCGCCGAACGGCACCCGCATCGACAGCGTGACGCGGAGCGTGGATGATTTTCTTGCCAAAAACCAAGGGGTCTTCGTGGGGGAACGCTGGCACAAGCTGGGGAAAGGCTTCTGCATCATCCGGCGGGTTTCATGAGCTGCGGCACCTCGCTGATCGCCGGCGTGTGTGGGAATAAAGGCGGTCAATTCGTCAAGGATTGGTCAAGGTGGTCAAGTGGCACGACACTTGACTGCTTGACCATCACTTGACCGTTTTGTGGCCGCCTCACTCGCTCTTGAACAGGCGCTTGAAGAAGCGGCCGACTTCAAGACCGGTGTCGCCAGTCCATTCCCAGGCGCGGCGGGCGCCGCGTTTGACATCTTCGGCGGCACGTTCGCCTTTGGAGCCGGGCAGGGGGGCGTCAGGGGAGACGTTGCTGAGGCTGTTGCTCCACTGCTGATGAATGACCGCGCCGGTTTCAGCGGAGATGACGATAAAGCCGATTTCCGCGCCTGCGGTGTCTTGCAGCGCGAGACCCCATTCCGGCACGCCGCTGGCGTTGGCGGCGAGCTGATACTGCACGCTGACGAAGTTCGTTTTGGCGAGCATGGCCTGTTGCTGCGCGATCTTGCGGGCGTCGGAGGTGCGGTAGCGCACGCGATTGAAGGCGATGGGCAGTTGCGGAACGCGGTTGAGGATTTTGGAGCCCGCGCCATTCGCTTTGGGTGCCCAACTGTTGTTTTGGATGGTCAAAGCGGCGCGCACGAGCTCGCCTTCGCGGAAGGGATCGCGCGCATAAACGGACCACTGGTCAGGATCGGTGGCGCTGGGGGCGGATTGCAGCAGGATGATGCCTTCGGCGGTGGCCGCGCCGTATTCCTGGTCGATCACAGTGGCGATCTCAGGATTGGCCCGGAGCAGCGCGGCGCTGGCGAGGAAAAGAGGAAGAATCAGGGAGGATTTCATGGCGTGGGACGGGTTGGAGTGGGAAAGACGACGAGTGTTCAATTGCGGCTGCGCAGCTTGGAGAGCAGGCGCAGGATTTCGAGGTAGAGCCAGACGAGGGTGACGAGCAGGCCGAAGGCGGCATACCATTCCATGTGCTTCGGCGCACCGGCGGCGCAGCCGTTCTCGATGAAATCGAAGTCGAGAACGAGATTGAGCGCGGCGATGACGACGACGAAGCCGGAGAAGGCGATGCCGATCCAGCCGTTGTCATACCTCACCGGAATGTGAATGCCGAACAGGCCGAGTAACATGGTGGCGAGGTAAAACAGGAAGATGCCCCCGGTGGCAGCAACTACCCCGAGCTTGAAATTCTCGCTGGGCTTGATCAATCCGGTGGTGTAGGCGGCGAGCAGGGCAAGCAGAATGCCGCCGGTGAGCAAGACGGCGCTCAGGACGATGCCGCCGAACCGCGACTCATACATGGCGGAGATGATGCCGACGATGAAGCCATTAGTCAGCGCATACACAGGCGCGAGCACAGGTGCTGTGGCTGGTTTGAAGGCAATGATCAGCCCCAGCACTACATAAATGATGAAGCCGACCGGGAGCGCGGTGCCAAACCAGGCCGGAGCATTGCCCCCCATGCTGATCTTCCAGCTATAGCTCGCCGAGGTGACGAGCAGCAGGGTGAGGATGGCCGTTTTGAGCACGGTGCCGTTGAGCGTCATCACGCCGTCGGCGGCGTTGCCGGTGCGTGATTTTTCAAAGACGTGGTCGCCAAGGGTGGGATTGGAGGTGCGCATGATTTTCGGGAGCTTAGTTCGTGATTAAACTACAAGACGCCCGCAGGTGCGGTCAATCCACCTCTTTGTGCCAATTTTACTTTCGCGAGAGGTTCAGCACACCGGATCAGCCACCGCATGGTGCTGCATGGCGGCTTTGACGAAGCCGTGGAAGAGCGGGTGAGGATTGTTCGGCTTGCTGAGGAACTCAGGGTGGAACTGGCAGGCGACGAAGTAGGGGTGCGCGGGCAGCTCGATGATCTCGGCGAGGTCGCCCTTCGGACTGGTGCCGGAGATGAGCAGGCCTTTGCCTTCCATGAGTTCCTTGTAGTCGGAATTGAACTCGTAGCGGTGGCGGTGGCGTTCGGTGATGGTGGCGCTGTGGTAGAGCTCGTAGGCCTTGCTGCCGGGTACGAGATCGGTGACCCAGGAGCCGAGGCGCATGGTGCCGCCGAGCTGCTTCACCTTCTTCTGCTCCTCCATGAGGCTGATGACGGGATGCGGCGTGGTTTTGTCGAACTCGGTGCTGGTGGCATCCTTTAAGCCGCAGACGTTGCGGGCAAACTCGATGACGGCGATCTGCATGCCGAGGCACACGCCGAAATAAGGAATGCCCTTCTCACGGGCATAACGCGCGGAGGTGATTTTCCCCTCCGTGCCACGGTCGCCGAAGCCACCGGGAATGAGGATGCCCTGCAAACCGGCGAGGTAGAGCTCGGGGCCGGCTTTCTCGATGCTCTCGGCATCGACGCGGACGATGTCCACCTTGCAGTCATTCGCGGCTCCCGCGTGCGTGAGGGATTCGTAGATGCTCTTGTAGGCGTCCTGCAGCTCGATGTATTTCCCCACGACGCCGATGCGGACGTGGTGCGTGGGATGGATGACGCGTTGGACAAAGCTGCGCCAGCGGGCGAGGTCTGGCTGCGGGGTGTTGAGGTTCAGGATGCGGCAGACATTGTCGTCGAGGCGCTCCTCGTGCAGCTTCAACGGCACCTCGTAGATGGTGTGTTTGACATCGCGCACTTCGACGACGGACTCGATGGGCACGTTGCCGAAGAGCGAGATTTTTTCACGCACGTCGAGGTCGAGTGGGTGCTCGGTGCGGCAGAGGATGATGTGCGGGGCGATACCGATCTCTCGCAGCTTGGCGATGCTCTGCTGCGTGGGCTTGGTCTTCAGCTCCTGCGCGGCCTTGATGTATGGAACGAGCGTGGCGTGGATGTAGAGCACATTGCCAGCGCCGACCTCGTGGCCGAACTGACGGATGGCTTCGAGGAAGGGCAGGCCCTCGATGTCGCCCACGGTGCCGCCGATTTCGGTGATGATGACGTCGCCGCCCATTTTCTCGGCGACCTCGTGCATGCGGGCCTTGATCTCGTTGGTGACGTGCGGGATCACCTGCACGGTGCGGCCCTGGTATTTGCCGGCGCGTTCCTTGTCGAGCACGGACTGGTAAACCTGGCCGGAGGTCAGGTTGTTGAGCTTGGAGAGGTTGGTGTGCGTGAAGCGCTCGTAATGGCCGAGGTCGAGGTCGGTTTCAGCACCGTCATCAAGCACATACACCTCACCGTGCTCGTACGGGTTCATCGTGCCGGGGTCGATGTTCAGGTACGGGTCAAACTTCTGCATGATGACCCGCAGGCCGCGCAGTTCGAGCAGGGTGCCGAGGGAGGAGGCGGCGAGGCCTTTGCCGAGTGAGCTGACGACGCCGCCGGTAACGAAAATGTATTTCATGGTTGTGTCTCGGTTCGCGGTTCTCGGTTCGCAGTTCAAGAGGAATGTTGTTGCAGATGTTGTTCGATGGCGGCGGCCTGCTCCGGTGTGTCCACGCCAGGGGAAAGCTCGTCCGTGAGCACCACGCGGATGCGGGAGCCGTTTTCGAGGGCGCGGAGCTGCTCCAGCGACTCGGTCTGCTCCAAACGCGACGGCGGCCAGGCGACGAACTGGAAGAGGAAACTGCGTTGAAAGCCGTAAATGCCGAGGTGGCGGTAGCTGCGCGGCCAGGCGGCCGGATTCCGCACGAAGGGCAACGGCGAGCGCGAGAAATAGAGCGCGTCGCCATGCGTGTCGAAGATGACCTTCACCACGTTCGCGTCGTTGATCTGCGCCGGATCATGGATCGGGGCGGCGGCGGTGATCATTTTGATGCTGGCATCGTCGCGCATGGTGCAGGCCAGTTCGTCGATGAGGGCAGGGGAGATCAGCGGCTCGTCGCCCTGCACATTGATGAGGATGCGGTGGTCCGGGAAGGATTTGGCCGCCTCGGCGATGCGATCCGTGCCGCTGGGATGATCGGGCGATGTCAAAACAGCCTTCGCGCCGAAACTGGCCGCCGCCTCGGCGATACGGGCGTCATCCGTGGCGATGATCACGTCATCGACCTGCTTGCAGTCCTGACAGCGCTCCCAGACGTGCTGCACGAGCGGTTTTCCGGCGATGAGGTGGAGCGGCTTGCCTGGGAAGCGGGTGGAACCCCAGCGGGCAGGAATGGCGACGAGGGTGCGGGAGGAATCGGTGGTTGCCAAGGTGGTACGAGCAGGTTCGCTTGAGATGAAGCGGATGAGCGGGGGTTGCAAGGTCGATTTGGATACGCGCCACGCCCAAAACTGAGATCGGCGTCCCGAATCACTTCGGGACGCCGACTGCGGCTGCCGTTTTCAGGCAATCAATCTTCTAAAGATCAGGCGAACCTGAGGCTGCCGGTCACTTGACGTGCTGGGAGACGAGCTTGGTCATCTCAAACATCGTCACCTGGCTCTTGCCGCCAAAGACGGCTTTCAGCTTTTCATCGGCGTTGATGTTGGTCTTCTTGGTCTGGTCTTGCAGGCCGTTCTTCTTGATGTATTCCCACAACTTCTTGGTCATTTCTCCACGGGACACAGGAGTGGAACCAATCACCGCCGCGAGAACCTCATCCGGCTGGACGGGCTTCGAGAGGGCGGGGTTAAGTTTGCGGGCGGGTTTCGGGTTGGTTGAGTCTGGCATAAGGAGGCAGAGGCTGGCAGTTATCGGGCCTTGGGTCAACCCCAGATGCATTAGAGACTTTTCTGAGGCGATTTCCAAAACGTGAGCCTGATCTGGGGATAAATGACGAACGAATGCTTCAATCCTGCGCACTCCACCTGGCCGCAATGACATTGTTTCGTCATTCGTCATTTTTTCCGCCTGCCTCCAGCAGCCGCACTTTCTTCTCCACCAGCGGCAGCCACAGGCTCACGCGGGTGCCCAGACCTTCGCGGCTCTCGATGTCGATCTCGCCGCCGTGCTCGCGGATGATGCGGCGGACGATGAGCAGGCCCAAACCCGTGCCGGTGCTGCGGGTGGTGGCGAAGGGCTGGAACAGCTTGCCCATCTGCTCGGCGCTGATGCCCTTGCCGGTGTCTTCGAAGCTCAGGCGCACCTCGTAGTCGGTGAAGGTGCCGCTGATCGTCAGCGTGCCGCCGCCGGACATGGCCTGGCAGGCGTTGCGGATCAGATTGTAAAACGCCTGCTTCATCTGGTTCGCGTCCAGCGGCATGGAGGGCAGGTCGGCGCGCAGGTCGAGCTTAAGCTTCACCTTGGACTGCTCGATCTCCGGCTGGAGGAAGCGCACGCACTCCTCCAGCAGCTCGCGCAACTGCACGCGCTGGAGCTGTGGCTGCGTGGGACGGATCGCGGCGAGGAACTGGCCGATGATGAAATCGAGCCGCCGGATCTCGCCCGTGGCCACGTCGAGGTGCTCACGCAGGCTTTCGCCCTTCGCGCCCATTTTTTTGAGCCGGCGTTCGAGGAGCTGGAGGTGGATGGTCAATGAATTGAGCGGATTGCCCAGCTCATGCGCCACTCCGGCCGCGAGGAGTGTGAAGGCGTTCAGGCGCTCGCTTTCGAGCTGCTCCTCGGTGCGCTTGCGCGTCTCCGTGACATCACGGATCAGCATCACGAAGCCCATCGGCTGGTCGTCGTCGATGCTGGTGATGTAGAAATTGAGGTAGCGGTTCTCGGGGTAAAAAATCTCCAGGTCACGGCTCACCACCGTGCCGGGCTTGAGCATCTCATTCCAGTCCAGCCCGCGCACGCCCTGCGCGAGGCGTTGGCCGATCACCTGGTCCTGCTGCATGCCGAAGAAAGTGCAGGCGGCCCGGTTCACGTAGCTCACCTTGCCCTCGGTATCGAGCAGGATGACGCCCTCCTGCAGCGCGTCGAAGACCTTCTCCTGAAATTTCTTCTCCCGCAGCAGCTCCATCACGATGCCCTGGACTTCGCCCGGTTCGAGGCGGTCCATGCGTTTGATAAGCTTGTCGATGAAGGCAGATCTCATACACTGGCGGTCATGAACGACATCCTGATCGTCCTTTGCATCGTGGAAGCACGCATAGTTCTGGCGTGCCCGATTTGCTCAAGCGGTGTTTTTTTTGCCCAGTAAAGCCCAGGTTACCTGGATGATGTGGCGCTTCTTGCCATTCGACCCGCGTTGTACCTCGGCCGTGGCAACCATGGCGAGCGCACAGATGAAAGGGGTCTTGATAGTGACTCCGACGGAGGCTTTGCTGCGGGTGACACTCATGCCATCATAAAGGCCTACCGTTCCAGTGCTGTCAAGATGGGTGAAATGCAGGGTGTATGGAGGGGCGGACAATGTGAGCTCGTCCCACAGGTTTTAACGTCGGTCCAGGGCGCTGCTGAAAGCATTCGCCTGCCCGAAACCGTGTGAATGCTGGAATCTTCATTCACTGAGGTGACTCATTTCGAGAAGATGTTTCTTCATTTTTGCCAGTGTATTCATTACCAAATTTATAATAAGTATAAATTTAGGTGGGTTTTTCGGCATATTGATGGAAAAGTACTTCATCGTCATTTTTTCGGTCTTCTTCTAAAGCCATCTTTAAATGCACCCTTTGAGCCACATTTCGACCGCCGAGGAGGCACGCACCGCGAGGCTTTATCGCCGGTCACAGCGGCGCAATCACATCGAAACGGACCGCTTGTTTGCCAAGCTGATGATTTTGCAATGGATTGGCGGAATCGTCATCGCCATTTGGGTTTCTCCAAAGGTCTGGGATGATGCGCTGGACCAAAAACAGCTCTGGCATGTCTGGACGGCGATGTTCTTGGGCGGAGTGATCAGTCTCGTTCCGGTACTGCTGGCGTGGCGGCATCCGGGCCGCCCTGTCACCCGGCATGTCATCGCGGTGTCGCAAATTCTGACCTCGGCGCTGCTGATCCATCTGACGGGGGGGCGGCTGGAGACCCACTTTCACATCTTTGGCTCCCTGACTTTCCTGGCCTTTTATCGTGACTGGCGGGTGCTGCTGACGGCCACGGTGGTGGTGGCGGCGGATCATGTGGTGCGGGGTATTTACTGGCCGCAGTCGATCTTTGGCACTCAGGTAGATGTTGAATGGCGCTGGCTGGAGCATCTGGGCTGGGTGCTGATCCAGGACATGTTCTTGTTCATCTCCATCAGTCAGTATTTGACGGAGACACTGGAGGTGGCGAAGCGCCGCAGCAGGCTGGAAGGCATCAACGCGGTGATTGAGAGCCAGGTGCAGGAGCGGACGGCGGAGCTGACGGAGGCGCATAAGCAGCTGGTGGAAACATCGCGCCAGGCCGGCATGGCGGAGATCGCCACGAATGTGCTGCACAACGTGGGCAACGTGCTCAACAGCGTGAACGTGTCTGCCGAGGCCGTGGCCGGGAAAGTACGCAATTTCAGGATCACCAGCCTCAAACAGGTGGCGGAGCTACTCCGTGAGCATGCCGATCATCTGCCGGAGTTTTTGACGCAGGACCCGCGTGGCAAGGAACTGCCGGGTTATCTGGTCAAGCTAGCGGACAACCTCTCGGAGCCGCAGAAGGGCATTTTGCAGGAACTGACCTCGCTCCAGAACAACATCGAGCACATCAAGGAGGTGGTGGCCATGCAGCAGGGCTATGCGCGCCGGTCGGGCATGCTGGAGGCGCTGTCCGCAGTCGCGTTGGTCGAGGATGCCATCAGCCTGCACAGCGGCACCTTCAACCGCCACGGTGTGACCCTGGTTCGTGAGTACGGGCAGGTGCCGCCAGTGCTGGCGGACCGCCACAAGGTGCTGCCGATCTTGGTGAACCTGCTCTGCAACGCCAAGCACGCGCTGGCTGACTCCAACGGTGACAAGCAACTGACCGTGCGAGTGGCCCAAAATGGCAGCGAGGGCGTGCAGATCGTCATCGCCGACAACGGCGTCGGCATCCCGCAGGAAAACCTGACCCGCATTTTCCAGCACGGGTTCACGACCAAGCCGGAAGGCCATGGGTTCGGACTCCACAGCGGCGCGCTTGCCGCGCGTGAGATGGGCGGCCGCCTCATCGCACAAAGCGAGGGTGTGGGCCGGGGAGCGGCCTTCACGCTGGAGCTACCTTTACAAACCACCAAGACATGCTGATGAAGACTTCACACACCCATCTCAACCGGCGCATCCTCGTCATCGACGACAATCATGCGATTCATGACGATTTTCGCAAAATTCTCGGCGAGCAGGATGCCGACGACGCGGCGCTGGACGAGGCGGAGGCCCGGCTGTTCGGCGGCAGCCAGGCCATGCTGTTTGACATCGACACCGCCTCCCAAGGCGAGGAGGGACTGAGAAAAGTGGAGCAGTCCATGGCCGAGGGGCGGCCTTATGCCATGGCTTTTGTGGATGTGCGCATGCCGCCCGGCTGGGACGGCATCGAGACGACCCAGCGGATTTGGAAAGTCTGTCCTGATCTCCAGGTGGTCATCTGCACGGCCTTTTCCGACTGCTCCTGGAATGAAATGCGCAGTCAGATGGGTGACATGGACCGTCTGCTCATCCTCAAGAAGCCCTTCGACACCGTTGAAATCCTGCAAATGGCCAGCGCCCTCACGCAGAAGTGGCTGCTGCTGCAGGAGTCCCGCCTCAGGCTGGACGGACTGGAGCAAATGGTCTCAGCGAGAACCCGAGAACTTCAAGAATCACAGGCGGCGGCGGTTAGCATGATGGCGGACGCGGTGCGGAACCGTGAGAAAGCCGAGTTGGTCTGCGAGGAGCTCAAGCGCGAGATGGATGAGCGCCGGAATCTGGAAGAAAAATTCCGTGAGCAGGCATCCCTGCTCGACAAGGCGCAAGAAGCCATTCTCGTCCACGGTCTTGATGCTCGCATCACCTACTGGAACAAGGGCGCTGAAAAGCTCTATGGTTGGAGCGTGGCGGAGGCGCTGGGCCAGTCCGTGGAGCAGTTGCTGCAAAAAGATCCGGCGGTATTTCGCCAAGCGGGAGAACAGGTCGTGCAGGCAGGAGAGTGGATGGGAGAGCTGTGCCAGCAAAGCAAGGATGGGCGCTCTCTGGCCATCGAAGGCCACTGGACGCTCGTGCGAGATGACGCGGGAAATCCTCACTCCGTGCTGTCGATCAACACCGACATCACCGCGCGCAAAAAAGCCGACGAGGCGCTGGAGATGCAGGGGCAGGTGCTCGAAAGCATGGCCGAGGGCGTCGTGGTCTGCGATGAGGCAGGGCACATCGTTTTCAGCAACGCCGCCTGCAACGCGATGTTTGGTTATGAGAGTGGAGAGCTGCTGGGACAGCACTTTTCCGTTCTCAAAAGCTCCCCAACTGACGAGGGTCGGCGCGAGTCGGACACGCTCTGGGCGCTGCTGCAGGAGCGCCGTTCATGGACCGGTGAGATCGGCAGCAGGAAAAAAGACGGGCTGGGATTCCTCACCCGAGTACGCGCCAGCGTGCTGGAGACGGACGGAGTGAGGTCGTTCATTTTGGTGGTGGAGGACATCGCCGAGAAAAAGAGCATGGAAGCGCAGTTCCTGCGTTCCCAGCGCATGGAGATCGTGGGTCGTCTGTCCAGCGGCATCGCCCATGACATGAACAACATCCTCACCCCCATCATCCTCTCCGCGTCCATGCTGCGCCGGCCATTGCCGCCGGAAGATTTTGGCAAGCTGCTGGACAATGTTGAATCCAGCGCCCACCGCGGCGCGGCGCTCATCAAGCAGTTGCTGACGCTTGGCTGCGAGGCTGGCGGGCAGCGCAAGATGGTTCGCACCGCCACGCTCGTCGATGACATGATGCAGATCATGCTCGGCACCTTCCCGAAGAACATCAACATCACCGCCAGAATACCTGAGGATGTCTGGCCCATGGTGGGGGACGCGACCCAGCTGCATCAGGTGCTCTTGAACCTCTGCGTCAACGCGCGGGATGCCATGCCGATGGGCGGAGTGCTCACCCTGACGGCGGAAAACATCCGCTTCGACGACAGCTATTCGGCCATGACCGCCGGCATCAAGCCCGGCCCCTACGTCATGCTGCGTGTGGCGGACTCCGGCGAAGGCATACCCGCCGATGTGAAAGAAAAGATTTTCGACCCCTTCTTCACCACCAAGGAAACCGGCAAAGGCACCGGACTGGGCTTGTCCACCGTGATGGGCATCGTCAAAGGCCACAGCGGCTTTGTGAATCTGCGCAGTCTCGTGGGCACCGGCACCACCTTCGAGGTCTGCCTACCTGCTGATCCCGAAGCCAGGGCGGACACGGTGGCCGGGCCTTCGCCCGTGCCTCCACGCGGGCAGGGAGAGACCATTCTTGTGGTAGATGACGAGGCAAACATCCGCGACGTGCTGCGCAAAACACTTTCAGGCCACGGCTACCGTGTCCTCACCGCAGGCGATGGCACCGAGGCCGTCGTGCTCTTTTCCGAGCACCGGGACAAGATCAAGGCGGTGCTGACCGACATCATGATGCCCTACATGGACGGGGTCACCATGGTGCGTACCATGCGCAAAATGGCGCCATTCACCAAGATCGTCGCTTCCACCGGCATGGGCAGCGCCCGCGGCCGGGAGGACAAGACCGCCGCCCTGCACTCCCTCGGCGTCAAAACACTGCTGACCAAGCCCTACACTGCCGACGAGGTGCTCCTGACCATTGGCGAGCTTCTGGCTGAGCCGGAGGAAGTCTTGGCCTCCTGAACGGTCTCAGTCTCTCAAGCCAGCGAGTAGCTCTGCATTCGTACGCGTCTGCCCAGGCAGGATCAAGTCCGGCCGGATGTCGGCCAGCGGTTGCAGCACGAAGCGGCGCAGGTGCAGGCGCGGATGCGGCAGGATCAACTCGGGATCTTCACTGACGACATCGTCCGCATAAAGCAGATCGAGATCGAGCGTGCGCGGTGAGTTGCGTTCCCGCTGCTCCGGGCGGCCCAGGGCAGATTCGACGGCCTTGAGATGTGCATGCAAGTCGTGCGGCAGGCACTCAGCCTCGATCTCGATGACCGTGTTCAAAAACGACTGGGTGTCAGGCGCGCAATCAACCGGTTCGGTTTCATAGACCGGTGCGCTGGCCTTCAGCTTGATGCCAGGCACCCGTTCAAGCAGCAGCGCGATGCCGCGCCGGATGTTCTCCGCACGATCACGGAGATTCGAGCCGAGGGCGATGCCGAAATGCATGGTTTGCAGTGGTTGACGGTGGTTGGCAGTGGTTTGGAAGCAATCGCAAACGACGGCAATCCACAGCCAACCATCGCAAACTCATCCCTTCAATCCCAACACATCCTGCATGTCATAAAGTCCCGCTGGTTTACCGACGAGCCATCTTGCAGCGCGAACAGAGCCGTTGGCGAAGGTGTCGCGGCTGCTGGCTTTGTGGGTGAGTTCGACGCGCTCGCCGACATTGGCGAAGATGACGGTGTGATCGCCGACGACATCGCCGCCACGAATGGCGTGAACGCCGATTTCCTTTGGTGTGCGCGCCCCGACATCGCCGAAGCGACCGTGGCGGCAGTCTTTGTCGTATTCGAAGCCGCGCACATCGGCGAGGATTTCCACCAAGGTGCGGGCGGTGCCGCTGGGGGAGTCTTTCTTCATGCGGTGGTGCATTTCGATGACCTCAAGGTCGAAGTCTGGGCCGAGCAGCTCGGTGGCCTTGCGCGTGAGCCAGAAGAGCGTGTTCACGCCGACGCTGTAGTTCGAGGCGAAGACGATGGGCAGTGTTTTCGAGGCTTCACGAATGGCGGCGAGCTGCTCGTTCGTGTGGCCGGTGGTGCCGATAACCATGCTCTTGTTCTGTTTGAGGCATTCGCCGAGCAGTTCGTCGCAAAAGTGGTGTGAGGTGAAGTCGATCACGGTGTCGGCTTTGACGAGGGCAGGGGACAGGGCGTCGCCCATGTCGATGGTGGAGGCGACGGTGACGTTTTGAGCTTCGGCGGCGCGGAGGATGGCCTGGCCCATGCGGCCTTTGCAGCCGGTGATGAGGAGTTTGAGGTCGGACATGGTGGCGTGGGTGATAAACGGGGCGCTGGAGTTATGCAAGGCGGCGCTGGCTCAGTCGGTCGCGAGTTTTTGCCGGATGTCCTCCACGATCTGCTCGGGTGTTTGATCAATCGACACGCGGACCAAATCAGGCGTCGGTTCCAGGGTGGCGAGCTGGCTTTCCAGCAGGCTCAGCGGCATGAAATGGCCCTGCCGGGCGGCCATGCGGCTGGTGATGAGATCGCGGCTGCCATCGAGCAGCACAAAGCGCAGGGTTGAGTCCGCATCGTGGGCGCGGAGTTTCTCGCGGTAGATCGGTTTGAGCGCGGAGCAGGCGAGGATGTAAACCGGCGTGAGATGACGCATGTCCTCAATGCGCTGCCGCAGCACGGCATACCAGGGCCAGCGGTCGTCATCAGTCAGCGGTGTGCCGGTGGACATCTTGGCCTTGTTGGACGCTGGATGGAAATCATCGCCATCCTCGAACACGGCATCGAGTTGCGTGGCGAGCAGGCTGCCGACGACGGATTTGCCGGAGCCGGAGACTCCCATGATGATGATGGTGCGCAGTTCGGAGGACATGTGACGGATGATTGAAAACAGCATGGTTGCCACGCGGGGACAACGAGAAGATTGATTTGAGAACGAAATCGTGCGTGCCTGCGCGTCTGTGCCGCCTGTCTCGTCCATTGCCCTGCCTGACCTCGATACGAAGGATTTTCCCGCCGATCCTGCGCAGCGGCATGAACTGGCGAATGTGTGGACGCGGCGTGGGATCGCCCTGCTGTCCGCGAATGACACGGCGGCACTGCCTGAAGCCTTGAAGTGTTTTGAAACGGCGATTGTTTTGCGCCGGGATCTGCCGCTGGAGGAGAACGCGTGGTTCCGCTGGGGGTTAACCGCAGGCTGGATGAACCGTGGAGACGTGCTGACACGACTTGGTGGAGAAGCGGGGCTGCTGGAGGCGGTTCGTTGTTATGATGTGGCGATCTCGCATCTGGAAAAACTGCCTCCGCAGGTGGAAATGAACGTCCTTGGGCGTCTGACCCTGGCCTGGATGAATCGTGCGGTCTCGCTGCGGGCTCAGAAGACGGCGGAGAGCTTGCAGGAGGCGCTGCATTCGTTGAATCGTGCGAAAAGCGCCCTGCAAACGGGTTCGACTGAGAAACTGGCAGTGGATGCGATGACGCTGGCGACTTTGGAGGTGAACCGGGTGGGTGTGCTGCTGGAAATGACACCACCGCAGGCTTTGGCCGCTCTGGATGCCGCCAGAGAGGCGCTCCAGTTTTGCCAGCCCTTGGAAACTCAAGACGAGCTGGCCGCAGAGCTGGGTTTGAAGGCCCGGCATGCGTTCTGCCATGCGGTGGCACTGCTGTTGGAAGCTCCGCCTGTGGACCCGACCCAAGCAGATGACTGGATCATGCGCGCGACCGATGGGGTGGAGGAGGCGATGACCCTCAGCGCTGTCTGGGAGGGCAGGGGAACGGCGTTTTTCCCACAGTTGCGGCACGAACTGTTTCGTTATGGCTGCCGCATGTACCTGGCCTATCAGCCGCAGTTCATGGCGGAGTTTTTGCTGGATGTGCTCGATCCTGAGCGTGGCTCGCCCCTGCGCTCGGGGGCAAAAGATCTGCATGAAGCGGGCCGGGAGGCGCTGAGCATGGCGGCTGAGGTGTTGAAACGCAGGGGGCCTCTGGACCTGGGTTTGCAGGGCATGGACCGCCTGCTGGAGCTGCTGAAAACGCTGAATCAGGCGGCAGATCGGATCAAAAATCTGGTGGATTGAGCGGGGAAGGGATGATTTTTGCCCACGAGAGAAATTTAGATTCTTGAGGCTTGACCAATGATGAAACTGAGACTTAATCGCAACTCGTTAGTTGCGAACGAATCTCAGTTTCATTAATCAGTCTCATAAAACATGAAAAACATCCGCTCCACTCCTCTCTCAGCTCAACGCCGTCTGCCCGTCGGTCCTGAAGCACTCTCCCTCACCACACTGCTTTGTGCCGCTGGCAGCCTTTCGGCACAGACCGCGACCAAACCGACCACCCCGGCTCCATCGACGCTGACGGACATGAAGGAGATCGTGGTGGAAGCGGATGCGGCGGTTTATAATGTGCAGCGCCTCCAGTCTCCAAAGTTCACGGAGCCGCTGCGGGATGTTCCCCAGACCATCACCGTCATCCCGAAGACGGTGATCGAGGACCGTGGAGCCTTCAGCCTGCGTGAGGTGCTGCGCAACACTCCTGGCGTCTCCATGCAGGCAGGGGAAGGCGGTGGCGGTCTGCCGGGCGACAGTCTCAGCATCCGTGGCTTCAGCGCCCGCACCGACTGGTTCATGGACGGCGTGCGCGACTACGGCGCCTACAACCGCGATCCCTTTAACACTGAGCAGGTGGAGATCACCAAAGGCCCCTCTTCCTCCTCCGCTGGGCGTGGCTCCACGGGTGGCTCGATCAACATGTCCACCAAGATGGCGAATCTGGAGCGTTCCAACCTCAGCGCCTTCTCCATCGGCTCGGACAATCTCTTCCGTGGCACGGTGGATGTGAACGAGCCGCTGGGCGACCATGTGGCACTGCGCCTCAACGGCCTGTATCACTACAACGACGCTCCTGGGCGTGACGAGGTGTACAACGAGCGCTATGGCCTCGCAGCCTCCCTGGCCTTCGGCCTCGGCACGGACACCCGTTTCACGCTGAACTACCAGCACATGACCGAGGACAACCTGCCGGATTACGGCATCCCCTGGGTGCCGGTCACTCAAACCAACGCGGCATTGGTGGGTTCGCGGAATCAGGCTCCGCCGGTGAGTTTTGACAGCTTCTACGGCAACACCGCCCGTGATTTCGAGGATGTGCAGAATGACACGATGACAGCCATCCTGGACCACGATTTCTCGGACAAGCTGAAACTGCGCAACGTCACGCGCTACTCGCGCACGCACCGCCACTCGGTTTTCACAGCGCCGCGCTTCACCAACAACATCACCACGCAGCTCAACCGCCAGTCCCAGCAGCGCATCATGACAAGTGAGGTGTTCGCCAATCAGACCAATCTCACAGCCGAGTTTGACACCGGTCCTCTGAAGCATGCGCTGGTCACGGGGCTTGAGTTTGTGTGGGAGCGGCAGTTGAACACCAACAATGCCGCCGTCACCAGCAGGACCCAGCTTTTTGATCCTGGTGTCAGCCTTCCGGTGGCTGTCCTGCCGAACCCCCCAGGGGCCGCCGAGTCGCATCTGGACACGATTGCGATCTACCTGTTTGACACGATCTCCATCGGTCGGTTCTTCGAGATCAACGGCGGTCTGCGCTACGATCATCTCGAATCCGAGGCCCGTGGAGCGAACGGCACCCCTGGTGCGTCGCGCCAGGACGATCTCCTGAGTTGGAAGGCGGGCCTGGTCTTCAAGCCGGTGGAGTACGGCAGCATCTACTTCGGCTACGGCACGTCGTTCAATCCTTCGATTGATGGCAACGTCGGACTCGGTCTGGCGACGAACCTGGACCCCGAGGAAAGTCGCAACTATGAGCTCGGCACCAAGTGGGACTTGTTTAACGAGCGTCTGTCCATCACGGCGGCCCTCTTCCGCACGGAAAAAACCAACGCCCGTGTCACTGATCCCATCCTGGGCACCGTGCTCGGCGGGAACCAGGTGGTGGATGGCATTGAGTTCGGCATCTCCGGCAGCATCACCGACGACTGGCAGATCTTCGCCGGTTACGCCTACATGCAGAGCGAGACGGAGGCCACGCCAAACCTCGCGCAGCTCGGCCAGACGCTCAACAACGCACCAGAGAACACCTTCAACCTCTGGACCACTTATAATGTGACGGACGCGTTCCAGGCGGGCTTCGGTGCGCAGTTTGTGGGTGATCGCGTCAATGGTGACACCGCTGGTTCTCGCGTGGCTCCTGAATATTGGACCCTCGATGCCATGTTCGCCTACAAGGTCAGTGAGAAAGTCACTTTGCGCCTGAACATCTACAACCTCGCCGACGAGCGCTACATCGACCGCGTCGGTGGCGGCCACTTCGTTCCTGGTGCGGGGCGTTCGGCAGCGCTGACCGCCAGCATCAAGTTCTGACCCGCCCCAGCCTCAATCACGCGGGAGGCTGTGGCAACGGCCCGGTCTCCCGCACTTTTTTCTCACCACCATGCTCATCACGATTCCAGACGTTCTCACTCCTGAACAGGTCGCCCAGGCGCGCCAGATCCTCGACGCCGCCGATTGGATCGACGGCAAAGTCACCGCCGGCTACCAGTCCAGCAAAACCAAGGACAACATGCAGCTCCCCGAAGGCAGTCCCGCCGCGAGGGAGCTGGGGGACATGATTCTCGCCGCGTTGTCCAAGAACCCGCTGTTCCTGGCTGCTGCGCTGCCTTTGCGCATCTTTCCGCCGCTCTTCAACCGCTACGCTGGCGGCCAGTCCTTCGGCACGCATGTCGATAACGCCATTCGGCAGATTCCAGGCACGCCGGTGCGCATCCGCACCGATCTAAGCGCCACGCTGTTCTTCGCCGGGCCGGAGGAATACGAGGGTGGCGAGTTGTGCGTCGAGGACACTTACGGCGTGAAAAAGGTGAAGCTGCCGCCCGGCCACATGGTGCTCTATCCGGCCACCAGCCTGCACCACGTCACCCCAGTGACACGCGGTGCCCGCGTCTGCTCCTTTTTCTGGCTGCAGAGCATGATTCGTGACAACGGGCAGCGCTCCCTGCTGTTCGACCTTGATCTCGCCATCCAGCGCCTCGGTCGTGATCTCGCAGGCAACGCCGTGGGGGAAACCACCAGCGTCCAGCTCACCGGCGTCTATCACAACCTCCTCCGCCAATGGGCGGAAATGTGATCCGCCACTACTAACCTCTAACATCTAACTTCTATCCTCTAACATCAGACATCCCCCATGCGGCTCACCTTCCACCGTCTCATCTTCTGGCTCCATCTCATCGCAGGCATTCTCGCCGGGGTCGTCATCCTCTCCATGGCGGTGACCGGCCTGCTCATCGCGTATGAAACCCAGCTCATGGAATGGGCCAATCGTGATCTGCGCGTCACGCCGCCTACGGTGGACGCCGAGCGTCTCGACATCGAGACGCTCGTGGCCCGGGTGCGCGAGACGAAGCCGGATTTGAACCCCTCCGGCATCACTCTAAAGGCCGATCCCGCCGCTCCGGTCACGCTGACCATGGGGCGTGAGGGCGTGTTCTTCGCCAATCCTTACACCGGTGCGTTTTTGGGGGAGGGGAACCACGCCTGGCATGACTTCTTCCATGCCGCCACCGACTGGCATCGCTTCCTCACCGGTACCGGACTGCCGCGTGAGGTGGGGAAGGCCATCACCGGCGCGGGTGTGCTGATTTTTGGTCTGCTGCTCGTCTCCGGCATTTACCTGTGGTGGCCTCGTCATTGGCGGCTGCCAAATCTCAAAGCCGCCATGCTTTTCAACCGCCAGCTCAAAGGCCGTGCCCGCGACTGGAACTGGCACAACGTCATCGGCTTCTGGAGCGCCTTCCCGATGCTCCTCATCATCCTCACCGGTGTGATCATGTCCTACGGCTGGGCGAACAACCTGCTCTTCACCATCACCGGCAACGTGCCGCCACCGCCGCGTGAAAAACCCGCAGGTGCTCCAGGTGGCACACGCACGGAAGGCGGTCGTGGTGGGGTAGCGGCGGGCGTCAGCGCGCAGTCCGGTGGCGGGGTAGCGGCGGGCGTTAGCACGCCGTCCGGTGGCCCCGGACGCCCCGCGGGCCCGCCGCCATCCTTCGCGGGGCTGGAGCCGCTGCTGGCCCAGACACAGCAGCAGATTCCCGACTGGCGCAGCCTCAGCCTGCGCACCCCCATAAAACCCGGCAATCCCTTTCCCGTCATGGTGGATCGCGGTGGTCGTGGCGAGGTGCATCGCCGCACCATGCTCAATCTCGACCCCGCTCAGGGCAAAGTGCTGCCCAGTCCCGACGACATCACGCAGCAAAATCTCGGACGGCGCCTGCGCATGTACTCGCGTTTTCTGCACACGGGCGAGTTGTTCGGCCTCATCGGCCAGACGGTGGCCGCGCTCTGCGCTCTGGCGGCTGCGTTGCTCGTCTGGACCGGCTTTGCGCTCGCCTGGCGGCGTTTCATCGGCCGGAAATCCTCCGCCTCGTAAAACGTGGTTAAAGTTTACGCATGAAATGAGCCACGGGTGGATAACGCGAATCCAAACCCAATGGGCCGCGAATAAACGCAAATAGAGCGAGAAGCCGGATTCGCGGCCATTTGCGTGTCATTCCTTCTTCATTCGCGTTGGATGGCTGGCATGCCTCGTGAAACGTGGCACGGCTTTCGGTGGCCGCGCTTGACCTTCTTCACGCACCATGGAGGATGCGCGGCATTCACCATGAAACGCCTGCTTTTGCCCGCACTGCTGCTGTTTGGAGCCTCGCTCGTCGCTGACGAGCCCAAGACCGAAGCCCCCAAGGAGTTCATTCTCTTCAACGGTAAATCTCTCGATGACTGGGAAACCGTGGACGTCGGCGGCAGCGGTGTCGTGGACCTTGAGGGCGGCATCATGATCATCAACCAGGGGGAAAATGTCAGCGGCGTGGTTTACAAGAAAGCCGCCACGCTCCCGCTCACCAACTACGAGATCACCCTGGAGGCCAAGCGCCTGCAAGGCGTCGATTTCTTCGTCGGCCTGACCTTTCCCGTCGGCGATCTGAAGACCTGCGCCACCTTCGTCTGCGGCGGCTGGGGCGGCAGCGTCACCGGCATCTCTTCCATCGACGGCCTCGACGCCTCCGAGAACAACACCTCCAGCTACCAGCGCTACGAGGATGACAAATGGTACGCCATCAAGCTCCGCGTCACCCCGGAGAACCTCAGCGCCTGGGTCGGTGAGAAGCAGGTCATTGACGAGGACATTATGGGCAAGAAAATCGCCGTGCGCACCGGCCCCATCGAAAGCTACCTGCCGCTCTCCCTCACCACCTTCAACACCACCTCCGCCATCCGCAACATCAAGCTCACCCCCATTGTGGAGAAGAAATGAGGCGGGTTCTTGTCCTCGCGCTCGTTGTCTGCGGCGGTCTCGTGTCATGCACCTCGGTGCTGCGCACGCAGGTCTCGCGTGAGGAGACACGCCTCACCGAGCGTGAAAAGCGCCACATGGCCGGCGTGCTCGAACACATGGCCTCCGGCTGGGATGGCATGCGGCACGGGAAGATCAGCGAGCGGCGCAAGGCGCAGGATCGCTACGACAAGGCGCTCGCGGATTTCCTGCGCGAGTGGGACAAGCAGCAGAGTCCGCGCTACTGGCAGACCGGCACGGTCTTTGCCGCGAAAAAGCAGTCCTTCCTCATCGAGTTCGACCCGGCTGCCAATCAGCATCACGAGGTGCCGCCGCCGCAGATCGACCAGCTCATCCTGCCGCATCGGGTGAAGCCGCGAGACACCGACACGCAGGCCTGGTGCCCGGGAATCGGCGTGCCCGTCGTCGGCCACATCCGCCGTACCAGCGACGCGCGGAAAGAGCAGCCCTTTCTGCCTCCCAACGGCGGCAATCTCACCCTCACCGCCGTCATGGAGATCAGTGACGCGCCCGAGGACGGCACCACCCCGCGCCGCTGCCGTCTGCACCTCCACAACACCCTCAATGTGGACACCGTGAAGGTGCGTGACGACGAGCGCCTGCTCGCCGCGAACTTCACCGCCGCCAAGCACCTCGCCCTGTCCAAAAAATCGCTCAATCTCTTCAAATGGCTGGGCCTGTTCTATCCCGAACGCGCCTTGGCGGACTGCCAGCTCTACCGCATGGACGTTTACGATCCGAAACGCATCCCGGTGGTCTTCGTGCATGGCCTCATGTCTGACCCGCACATCTGGCTGAATGTCGTCAACGCCATCAGCGCCGACCCCGGGCTGCGCGCCGCCTACCAGCCCTGGTACTTCCTCTATCCCTCTGCCCTGGGCATTCCGCAGTCCTCCGCCAAACTGCGCGACTCGCTGCGCCAGATGCTGACGCACTACGATCCCGACCACAACGACCCTGGGCCGAAAAACATGGTGCTCGTCGGACACAGCATGGGCGGCCTGGTCAGCCGCATGCAGACCATCGACCCCGGCGACAAGCTCTGGAACGCCCTGCTCAGTGATCCTCCGGAAAAGCTGCGAGTGTCCGACTCCGTCAAAGACCGCCTGACCCGGAACCTCCTTTTCAAGCCGCAGCCCGAGGTCAAACGCCTCGTCTTCATCGCCACACCGCATCGTGGCAGCAATATCGCCAGCAAGGGCATTGTGCGTCGTCTTTCGTCACTCATCCGCCTGCCGTTCGACACGCTGCGCATGTCCCAGGAACTGCTCTCCGGGAACACCGGTGCCTTGTCTCCCGAGATTCGCGACTGGGGCATCTACAGCTTCCTCAGCCTCGGCATGCTCTCCGACAAGCATCCATTTTACAAAGGCTTCAATGCCGTGCCCATCCCCGTCGCGCACCACTCCATCATCGCGCAGTTTGGGAAAAACAGCCGGCTCAAGGACTCCGACGGCGTCGTGCCTTATTGGAGTTCCCACCTCGCCTCCGCCCAGTCCGAGAAAATCGTGCGCGCCTGGCACGGCTGCGTGGAGAAGCCTGAGGTCGTTCAGGAGGTCGTGCGCGTGCTGCGTGAGCATCTTCGTGAGAAGGGAACTCCCGCGAAGCAGCGTTGATGAGAAACACACCTCATGAATGTCCGCCTTCCTCTTCTCCTCGCTGCTGCATTGACGCTGCACGCCGCCGCCGAACTGCCCTTCACCCAGGTGCCGGCCGAGTTTGCCGGCCAGTTTTCGCCGGGCAAGTCACCGCTCGTCTTCAATGACGGCACCCCGGTCAAAAACGCCGATGACTGGCAAAAGCGTCGCGCTGAAATCATCGCGGACTGGCATGCGATCATGGGCGCGTGGCCCGCTGTGATCGAGAAGCCGAAGATCGAAGTGCTGGAAACGAAATCGCGTGGCGAAGGCATCTCGCAGCAGAAAGTGCGGGTCGAAATCGCGCCGGGAGAGACGTGTGATGGCTACCTGCTGCTGCCTTCGGGGCGTGCGCCGCATCCGGCCGTCTTCGTGCCTTACTACGATCCCGAAACCAGCGCTGGTTTGAGCGATAAGCCGCTGCGTGACTTCGCCTGGCAGCTCGCCCGTCGTGGCTTCGTCACGCTCAGCATCGGATCGCCTGGAGGCGATGCACGGCTGCCTGTTTTGAGCACAGAAGCGAAATGCCAGCCGCTCTCCTACCTCGGTTACATCAGCGCGAACATGTGGCAGGCGCTCGCCTCGTTGCCTGACGTGGATTCCAAGCGCATCGGCATCGTCGGGCACTCGTATGGTGGCAAGTGGTCGCTGTTCGGCTCCTGCCTGTTCGAGAAATATGCCTGCGCCGTATGGAGTGATCCCGGCATCGTCTTTGATGAGACACGCGGCAGCATCAACTACCAGGAGCCGTGGTACCTCGGTCTCGATCCCGCGCTCACGCGCAAACCGGGCCTTGTGCGCGACGACAGCCCGCGCACCGGCGCTTACAAGACCCTCATCGAGAAAGGGCACAACTTGCAGGAACTCCACGCCCTCATGGCCCCGCGTCCCTTCCTCGTCTCCGGTGGCGCTGAAGACCCGCCCAAGCGCTGGACCGCGCTCAACCACAGCATCGCCGTGAACCAGCTCCTCGGCGTCAAAGACCGCGTCGCCATGACCAACCGCCCGGATCATTCGCCCAACGAGGAGTCCAACGAGCAGATCTACCGCTTCTTCGAGTTCTGGCTGAAGAAGTGAGGGCCTGGCCTCGCGTCGTGAGGTTTGGCACAGTCAGACCTCTCTCACCCTGCCCACCAGACGGGGTAGGGGAGAAAACGCGACCAGGTTCGGATGCCCCGTGCTTCCGAACCCGTCGCCCAAGCTTCCTCATTCCTCATTCATCATTCCTCCCTCACGCTCCCACCACCTTCGTCACCGTCGGCGAGGGCGCGGCCTCGCCGCCATCATTGGCGGCGATGACATAGGCCGAGATCGTCGTGCCGGGCGTCAGGTTCGGGAGCGTGTGGTCGAGGTCGCTGTCGCGCTTCAGGAAACGGAAATCGGCGTCCACGCCGTCGATCTTGATGAAAATCCGGTAGTAGGTGGCGCGGCGGGCGCGGGTCCAGGCCAGCTCCTCCTTGCCGGTGCTCACTGCGGTAATGGTGAGGCTGCTCACCGCCTCCGGCGGGTTGGGATGGGCCGGGATGTTCAGGCCAAAGGCCTCCCAGCGCGCGTCATCCGCCGCCAGCAGGCCGCGCAGCTCGGTGATGGTGCCGCTGACTTCGCCGGAGAGCGCGTCCTTGTCCGCGTCCCGCAGGGTCTTGCAGTTCGCCTGGTCGCTTTCCTTGGTGTTCACCAGGTCGCGCGCCGCCTGAAAGGTGGCGCCCAGGGCCAGCGCGGCGGCGGCGGTCACCGCCAGCGGCGGGCCGCTCGGCTGCGGCAGGGAGGCTTCATGGCCGGCGTTCGCCGCCAGATAGGAGCGCATCGCCGCCAGCAGCGTCTGGCGCTCGTCGTGTTTCTCCGGCACGCGGGGCTTTTGGGTGAAGCCCGCCGCCGCCCAGCCCGCGTTGTGCGCGCGGCCATGCACGTTCTCCATCACATCGCGGTAGGCGGTGAGCAGCTTCTTCACCTCGCCATCGCTCAGGGCTTTCATCGCCGTGCGGGCGTCCTTCGCGGCATCCTCGCACATCTTGAAGACGAGCTGGCTGCCCTTGTTGGCATTGCTGCCGGGCGCGGCGGCGGGATCGCCCTCCAGTTTGAGGATCGCCGCATTGAGGGTGGTGTCCCGATGATGATGCAGGCCGATGACGTCCTGCAACGTGGCCGCCGCGGCCCGCATCTCCTTGGCGAGCGCGAGCAGCACTTTCTGATTTTCCGGTGTTTCGTTCATGGTTTTCGTTCCTTTCTTCGGTTGATGGGCACCCAGGATGGGTGCGGTGTTCACATAGCCGGGGTCCCCCGGCTCAAGCAGATAAGAAGGATCTCCCCAGCGCAGATTGGGGTCATCCCAGGTGACTCCCGAGTCCCAGGTCACCGCTTTCACGGCCTGCGGCAGCCTCCCCCTGCGCCCGAGGCCGCTTCCAGGCCCGGCAGCCGCCCCCAGGCCCCACGGTGCCGCTGTGGGAGTCTCCGTGGCCCGAATCTGGCCGTCAGATTCCGCCGCTGGAACCTCCGAGCCCTGAATCCGATCATCCGATGCTGCCGCTGGAGCCTCCGAGCCCCGAATCCGTTCATCCGATGCTGCCGCTGGAGCCTCCGAGCCCTGAATCCGATCATCCGATTCCGCCACTGGAGCCTCCGTGCCCTGAATCTGACGGTCCGCTGCCGCCGCTGGAAAGCATTCTGCCAGGCTCCTCTCCCGCGCTTGCCCTGGACGCCAAGGCCGTCCTTCATGGCCCTGGTTGGAAGCACCCCCGCCCGGCACGCCGCCGCCTTCCAGGTGGCGCGTGAGCCTGCCTGCGGGAACGAGGAATCCGTTGGAATCATCCGCGAGCCCTTCACGCGGGGTTGGACGCATGAATTAATGGCTTTTTATATCACTGGCCTGTTTGCGTCGAGACTAAAATCAGCCATTTGCCCTATGGTCTTGAGAATCAGGCTGATAAATTTCCTTCATTGGTGTCACCACACACTCCGCTGTGTCAAACGAAGCCCAAAAACAGGAAAATCAGCACCCGCCTCCGGCTCGCACGACAGAGACGCTTGTCGATCGATCCCCGGCACCCTGCCACTCCCCACCGCGCAGCCGTTCCTCCAGTTTGGGTTGGGGGTTTGGGATATTCACCCATGGAATTGACCCTCCTATGCCGTTGCAAAGCCAGCTTTTTGTTGCCCATCCACGGCATAGGGGGGTAAAACGACACCCGTGAGCACTTCAGCCCGTACTTTTCCGACAAAATCGTTGGCTATAAAGCTGCTGACAAACCTCACGATCTGTTAACCATACACACTGTTCGCCCAACTTCGAGAGCGCCATGCCTGATCCGAACAAGAAGCCATCCAGCCTTGTGATCCCGCTTGAGGATGTGGTGGCCACAGCTGTCGTCATCGGGGTTCTTGGCGGCATTACTTATCTCACACTTTTATGGCTCCGCTGACCCGAGATGAGTATCGGCGCAGAGTGGTTTCCGAGCAGCCGAAGCGCCTCGGATTCCGGGCTTGGGCCTTTTTCATTCTCGCCAGTCCGGCGCTTCTGATCGTGTTCCTTGGCGACATTCTAGCCGCACCCTTTGTCGCTCGGAGACATCAGAGCACTGGACACTGGCTGCTCTACATGTTTGCTCGTTTTTTGGGCCCTGCTATTATCATCGGGCTGTGCTTGGGCTATCTCATCAGACGCTACTCATGATCATTTCTACATCACACGACCAACCAAGGGCGAACAAAACGGATGCAGGCAACGGCTCGTATGGCATCTGTCGTGTCATCGACGCCTCCCGCTCGCCGTCGCCTGATCCGAAACGTTCGCCCAACTAGCAGCTTCACTCACCATGCCGGAGATTCAGAGAGACGAAGTGCGTAGAGCGATTGAAGGCCTTCATCTGCCGGCGGTGGTTCTTCGGATATTTGATGGTAAGGATGTTCATCCGGCGTTGAATTTTCGGGCAGAGTCCCCCTACTACTCTTTTACAGATGGGAGCGGACTTGATTCGACCTTTCTCCCATTCTGGGAGTGTGGCACCACGATCAGCGGCTACTCCCGCCGTATGGGGGAGTATCAGAGGGTGAGCCTAGAGGTTCCCGATGCACCTCTATTCTCCAGCACCTCTTTTCGGGGTCTGTTTTGTCACTTGATTGTTTGTCTTTGGGAGGACGAAGAGGACGAAGCTAAACTAGCCGAACTGCCAACAATCTTTGAGATGCCACCCATAGACCAATTGCTTCAGAGTCTACAGACCCAGCCGCCTTACTCAGCCGAGTGTGATCAATGGAGAGCCAACGTCATCGGGCAATATGAGATCAGCTAGCGGGCAGGCAACTGACGAAAATGGCGAACAAAACGGATGCAGGCAACGGCTCGAAGGCTATCTGTCGTGTCAGCAACGTCTTGCGCTCGCCGTCGCCTGATCCGAGTCGTTAGCCGTCGCTACCCGTCTCCCATGAACGAAGCCGTCAAGATTCGCAGTCAGGAACAGTTGCAGGCGTTGGGCGTGCGTGTGAACCCGAATCTACCGACGCTCGAAGTCCCTTCCGAGTTATCACCTCGCTCGGCAAGCGCCGTTTGTGCCCGCGCCTATGTTCTCACCTTCATCATTGGCATCGGTTACGGACGCACTGGCTCCGAGATGCTCGGTCGTATTCAGCAAGCTGGTTTGGCGGATCATCTTTCGCCCAGCGAGCGCGAGTTACTTGCTCGGTCCAGCTACACGCCGAGCGATACGGCCCGCGCCGCATGGCTTGCCGAGTCAGTGCAGGCTTGCGCGTGGGCGTTGGGCTACCTTCTACTCAACCCACTTGATGGCGCATCGGCCCAGTTGGCATCACACTTCCGGGCAGACGCACAGCAGCGTATCGCGTCAGCGCAGCTCCGCCCATTCGACGAGCTTTATGCACAGGCCGACCTTCACTACCGTCTGCATTGGGCTGCTCGTCAGGCGCGTCTTGACGGCGCTAAGTTTCCGATACCCGAGCTTGCTGTCGAGATGCGTCGTCGTGCGCTCGACTGGATTATCGGTGTCGCAGAGGATTGGGACGACATTTCAACCGACACATGACGCAACAACCCACACTCGCAACGGCTAACAAAACGGATGCAGGCAACGGCTCGAAGGCTATCTGTCGTGTCAGCAACGTCTTGCGCTCGCCGTCGCCTGATCCGAGTCGTTCGCCCAACTTCGCAGCGCCACCCGCGACATGAGCAGAGATCTCCGAGAGACATGTCCATCGTGCGGCTCTTTCCAAGTAGCCTCGATTTACTACGGACTACCCACCGACATGGAGGCGCTGCGGCCGATGTTGGAGTCTGGCAGCATCATTCTCGGAGGTTGTGACATCTTCTCTCATTCTGCTGCCTTTCACTGCCGCCTTTGCCATCACGAGTGGGGCACTGCACCCGAGGCGATTGACGCCGAGCAGCGATACATTCAGGCGCAGGCGGATCGTCAGGTTGCCATAGAGCTTGCCGATAGGCGAGGCACACTGATTGCCCAGACCAACAAAAACGGATATTGCAGATGTCCTCACTGCGGACGCAGCTTCTCCACACGGCACGACATGAGTTGGGATGGTGTTCGACACACATCTTGCCTTGGCAGAGTTGACCTGCTGCCCCATACTCCCACTAGCTCAGCGTCTGCATGACCGCATTCCCAATCAACGACCAACCAAAGGCGAACAAAACGGATGCAGGCAACGGCTCGAAGGCCATCTGTCGTGTCAGCAACGTCTTGCGCTCGCCGTCGCCTGATCCGAGACGTTCGCCTAACTTCAGCGTCTTCTCCCCTTCGACGAAAGCATGACCGAAGCCCAGTCAGCAGCAGCAATGCAGTTCTATCTCGGGAGTGCTCATCCGAAGCTGGCTCCAGAGGCGCCGCTTTTCGAGGCGTTTGACTTTGATTTCTGTTCTCATCCCGAGCGGCTACGTGAGTTACTGGACGAGACGTTGGCTTCTCGGAAGGCTGACGATGTTGAGAGCCTGTTGTCGATTGCAGATCAGTTCAGGGCTCTCACCCACGAAAGCGTCCCAGTTTTGTGTCGCCTGTTGCTGGCCGATTTTCATCAGCGGCACGAGGACATTGCCGGATACTTGCAGTCTCTCAGAGACCCAAGGTCAGTTGGAGCACTATACGACGCTTGTTTTCTCGATTTGCCTTACTTCTGGGATGGCGGGGATGCACTCGCCCGGAAATGCACTTGGGCGCTACACGACATTGGCACACCCGATGCCTTTGAGCGGCTACGTGCATTGACAGAGCACCCGAGACCGGGCGTTATCGACTACGCCCGGAAGCGACTTCCAGCAGACACCCAGCAATGACTGCCACCCACAACCAAACGAAGGCGAACAAAACGGATGCAGGCAACGGCTCGAAGGCTACCTGTCGTGTCAGCAACGTCTTGCGCTCGCCGTCGCCTGATCCGAGTCGTTCGGCGGGCTTGGGGTCGTTCATCATTGCCTCTGCTCACGCTCCCCGCCTCTTGTCCAGCCCGCGATACACGCCGAAGTCGTTGAAGAAGAACTTCTTCGCCAGCCAGTACATCCAGTGCTTCTCGGGGATCTCCTCGCCTTCGCGCCATTGGCTGGTGCGCGGGGTCATGCTCTCGATTTCGGCCATGGCGGTCTGGCGGATGGTGCTGTCTTTGGCGCTGTGCTTGGTGACGACGGCTTTGACGAGGTCGGGACGCTCCAGGACGATGCAACCGCGTGTGTTGGCGGAGGCGATGTTGCGGAAGTCGCGCAGGAACTCGCTCTTGGTGAAGACATCGAAGAGATCGTCGGTGGTGCGGACGCTTTCCTTGGCGAACTGGATGATGGGGCAGGGCTCAATCGCGCCCGTGGGGCTGATGTGGTGGCTGATGCCATTCGCCATGGGGCAGAGCGCCTGACCTTGGTGATCGTAGTAGGCATCGACGATGGCGATGGGCAGCTTGGCGCGCATGTTGACGACGAAACGGCGCACCTGCGTGATCTGCTCGGGCGTGAGAGCGAGATCCGCGCTGATCTTCGGGCCGACGGGACGGTAGGTGTGATACCAGGCGTAATGCACGCCCATGTCGATGAGCTTGCGCAGCCAGGATTCGGTGAGCAGGTCGTCGATGTTCGTCTTGCACAGGCTGGTGGCCACGCCGGTGAGCACTTTCGCGTCGATGCAGTTTTGCAGACCGCGCAGCGTGCGCGTGAGCACATCCTTGTTGCCGCGCCGTTCGTTGCTGACGATCTCGGTGCCCTCGATGCTGACGAGCGGTGTGACGTTGCCGAGCTTGCGCAGGTTCGTGGCGGCCTTCTCGGTGATCATCTGGCCGTTGGTGAAGACCTGGAAGTAGGCATCCGGGTGCATGCTGAGAAAATCAAACAGCTCGGGATGCATGAAGGGCTCGCCGCCGAGGATGCCGAAGAAGGCGTTGCCGCGTCGTTTGGCGTCGTTCACGATCTTGTTCAGCTCATCGAGGTTCAGCGACTCACGCGGTTTATCGACATCCACCCAGCAGCCCTGGCAGCGGAGGTTGCAGGAGTTGAGGATGGAGATGTAGAAGAAGGGCGGAAAATACTGCCCCTGCTTCATGCGCTGCTTGTGCAGCATGACCGAGCGTGCGCCCTTGTAGCCGAAATTCCAGCCGATCTTGGCGAGACAGACGGGATCAACGGTGCGGAGGATGCGGGAGGTGAGGGAAAGGAGCATGGGCAGACAAGATTACGTTCAAAAGGTCGTGTTGTGCTCAAAGGTCAAGGTGTGAGGCCACAAAAAGCGGTGTGTGAGGCGCAAGCAACGCCCGGCATCCTCAGTCGGAGGGTGTAGCCTGTCACAGGAGGTCATTACCATGAATCATTCCAGCAACCACTCCGACCTGGGTGCCCATCAGTTCTGGCGACGGCTTTTATGGGTGGCGGTCATCGTTCTGTTCATACTGTTGGCCCGTGGGCTGGCCGGTGGCGCGGATGTGTGGTCCAACGCGGGCGCTTTGCTCACCCAGGGCAGCGCCGCGGAGGCGGAGCAGGTCTTCGACAAGCTAGTGCGCCAGCATCCAGACGACGCGCGTGGCTACATGGGACGCGGTCGCGCACGATGGCGACTGAAAAAACATGCGGAAGCTGTGGAGGACTTCAGCAAAGTGATCGAGCTCAAGCCGAAGGAGCCGACGGCCTTCAACAACCGAGGACTGGCTTATGAAGGCCTCGGGGATCGTGAGAAAGCACTCTCGGACTACACCCAGGCCATCGAGTTGAGCCCCAAGAACGCGCTGCATCGCGAAAATCGTGGCATGCTGTGGCAGGCAATGGAGCAGTGGGACAAGGCGGTGTCGGATTTTCAGGCAGCGGTGGAGATTGATCCGAAGCGCGCCGCCTCGTTCGGCTTCCTCGCGGATGTGCTGTCAAAGCTCGGTGAGTATGAAAAGGCTGCCGGAGCAGCTCTGAAGGGGCTCGAGGCAAATCCAAAGCATCTGTATTCGCAGACCTCGCTGGCCCTGGCACTGAACAATATGAACGATGACGAGGCGGCGCTGGCCGAGTTTGAGAAGGCGGTGGAGATCGCCCCGCAAAACGGCAATGCGCACAACCTCCTCGGTTTCTTCCTCCTGCATCGTGGTCAAAACGAACGTGCGTTGGAGTGCTTCAACCAAGCGCTGGAGATCAATCCAGAAGGCACCACCTATCTCAACAACCGCGGTCAGGCTTTTTTGAGTCTCGGGCAGCACGCGAAGGCTCTCGCGGACTTCGACAAGGCGATCACGCTGAATCCCCAGCATGCACGAGCCTACCGCAACCGTGCGGGCTGCCATCTCGCGATGAGCGAGCCGCAAAAAGCCATCGAAGATTCCACGAAGTGCATCGAGCTGCTGCCTGAGGAAGCGCGGGCTTGGCGAATGAGGGCGGAGGCGGAGACCATGCTCGACATGGAGACAGAGGCTGCGCGGGACATGGAGCAGGCGGTCATTTTAGGCCCGCAGCCGCCATCTGGCCTCGCCACGTTTGTTCCGCCCGCGATCAAGCAGCGCGACGATGCGGCGCTGAAGGCGGTGATTGCCGATGCTTCGACTGAAAATCGTCAAAAGCTCGCCCAGGCACGCCATGAGCATGCTTTCGCGATTTTGGATAACGAGCGTCGTGAGCCGAAACAGCATGAGTTGGAGGAGGCGGTGGCCCTGGCACGTTCGGCGTGCGTTTTGGACCCGCTGAGTGCCACGCGCCCTTTTCTCGCTGGATTGATTTATCAGGAACTGGTCGCTTATGACGAGCGTGCGCTAGCGATGGCGGAAAAGATGTTCGAGCAAGCGGTGGACCTTGATGAGGAGCACGCCGCCGCGTGGCTGGAGCTCGGCCTGATGCGGATGGATCAAGAACGGCCGATGGAGGCCATCGCGGCGCTGGAACAGGCATTGACGCATGATCCCGTGGCGACAGCAGAGCATGCGCTGGGGCTCTTGTGCGCCGTTTATGCCGCGAATGACGAAGGACTGCGTGGTCTGGATTTCTTCGAGGAGCACTACGACGCGAACCCCGAGGTGCCGGCACTGGCCGTGGGCCGCGCCTTGATGCTCGACTGCCTCGGTGATCGCGCCGCAGCGCTGCGACAGATGGAGGCTCTCGTGCTCATCGAGCCGGAGGGTTCTGCGGAGCGTGATTACGCGCAGAAACTCATCGCCGAATGGAAAGGAGAGACGCCATGAAACGCATCGCCATTGTTCTTCACCTTCTCACCGGCCTCGTGCTCGCCCAGACGGGCGAGGTGATGGTGAACTACGAATCCATCGACGCGGCACGCGCGGCCGAGCAGCAGCGCTTTGACTCGCGGCATGAGGAAATCATGAAGCAATCCGCTGGCCCGCAGCGGGATGTGCAGCTCCGCGAGGAGATCATTCGCCACCAGGGCGAGGCGAAGCGACTCTCGATGGAGACCCATGCCACGCGGCAGCAAGCCGTGGCGGATTTGAAGCAGAAGTGGCAGAAGGTCGAGGCGGGTTGGAACACCGAGGTCACGCGCCATGAGAGCAATCTCAAACGCATCGAAGCGATGCCGGAAGGACCTGCGAAGGCCTCCGCGATGCAGGCTGAGAACCAAGCGCACCGCACGACGAGCAAGCAGCTCGCCGCAGAGCGCAACGTGGTGCACGAGGGAGTGATGAAGCAGGCAAACCGCGATGTGATGGGCGGCAAAGCCAGCGCGAGCAACGAACTTAGGCAAACTGCGGGCACGAGGATTACTGATCCCAATCACCGTGGCATGAATAGTGACTTTGATGGCGGCGGCGGCTATCGCACCACCGAGAAGGCGGCCAAGATCCTCAATGAGATCGGTGTCAAAGGCCCGCCTGATCCGGTGACGGGCAAAGCAAGTCCGGTTCGTGTCAAAGCAGGCGTTTTGGAGACGGCGGGAGAGTTTGGCATGACGGTGAATGCCGCGCCGGGCACGGACCGCGTCGGCAGCGCCGGTCATCAGGCCCAGGTGAAGGTGGGAGCGGCGCACGGTGAGACGTATGTGTCTGAAACCGGCGGTGCGATGCGCAACGGGCCGCTCAAAGATCACGTCGCCACGATGGATCACGCGAAGAAGGCCATACACGGCCTTGAAAAGCCTCCCGCGAAGATCGTGGGGCCTTCCGCCGATGGTCAGGCGATGGCGAAGGGCACGCTCAAAGCCGCGAATCAGGCCGGTTTGAGTCCCGAAGCCGTCGAAGGCATCGCGAGGCAGCACGGCATCAAGAATCCAGAAAACGTGCTCGATCGGCTCGCGGAGATCAAAACAGGCCGCGCACCTATCGCGAACGCGGATGAGGCCGCGAAGCTGCAAAAGGTCTCGCGAGATGTTTTACGCACCTCGATAGCTCAAACGGAAAAAGCCGCCGCCGCAGAGGTGCTGAACCGGCAGAAGAACATTGAGATGCTGGAGAAAAACGGCCTGCGGGAGCAATCGCAGCGTCTGCGCACCGAGGTGGCCGATTACAACGCCAAGGCGAAGGCCACGGCCGAGCCCGTGCGCGGTCTGAAGGAGCCTGTCTCTGCTCCCAGAAAGTGGATCTCTGGCGCGGGCACCATTTTGGGCATCTACGGCATCTACGAGGGCTACCAAAAGGCAAAAGAGGAGATGGCTGAGAGGAAGGCTGCGGAGCCGAAGGGCATAGCCGGCTGGACGAAGGACAAGGCGGAACTCGCCGCGAAGACGTTCTGGCATGGCCTGGGCTTTGGCAGCATGCACGAGATCGGCACGCAGGCGGGCAAGGAGGCCTTCGAGCAATACAAGAAGGATGTGGAGGCCGGCAAAGTCTCGCCGAAAGACTGGAAGCCGTATTTGGAGATGAAGGGCAAGGCGGTGCTCGGCGGCCTCTTCGGCGGTGTGAAGGCCATCACCTACGACGCGGTCAAGCAAAGCGGAACGAACGTCATCAACGCCATCGGCGAGGGTCTAGGCGCCGGGAAGGGCCTGTTCGACACCGTCAAAAGTGCCCGTGCTGAGCAAAAAACAAACGAGGAGAGGTCGAAGGAGGTGCAGGACAAGCTGCTGAAAAAAGGTGCGTCAACCATCGGCGCCCAGCGGGCAGCCGATGCTGTGCTGAAGGGCGATTTCACCGAGGCGAAACGCCTCAACAAGATCCTTGATGGCAAACAAGCCGCCAAACTGGCCGCAGCCAATCCCGAGACGAAAACACGCAGCTACCGCGACCGGAAAAAAATCGTCGCGAAAAAGGAAGCCGCCAAGCAGGAGACCAAGGCCCGTGAGAATGCCACCGATGATGCCGTGAAGCTGCGGGAGGCGGTGATTGCCAAGCTGAAGGCCAAAAACCTTCCGGCCAATGCCAGCATTGTCGATCGTCTGGTGAGCGTTTTGGAGCGCGATGGCGTTCCTGCGCTCGATGAAGCCATCGCTGAGATGACGGGCATGCAGGGCACGTTTACAGGCTCCTTGAGCGGGAAAGGCACCATCCGCATCACGGTGAGCGGTTCACGCGTGACTGGCACCTATAGCCAGACGGTGACCGTCAGTGGTCACACTGCCTCGGCGCGTGCCAGCATCAGTGGCGATGTCGAGCTGAGTTCCGGCACGATCTCCCTGAAAATGACGGGTGCAGTCACGGCAAAGGACACTCGTGTGGCCATCAACTCGTCCATGAGCGGCAGTTTCACCGGCAAAGGCTACAAAGGCTCCGCCAGCATCCCTGGCGGCCGCACCTCATGGAGCGTGAGCAAGTGAGGATGAGCCAAGTTTCATGTCCTCGCTTTAAACTTCCATTGGCTTCAATGGGAGCGTTCGTTAGTCTGGCGGGGTGAGTTACCAAGTTTTTGCCCGCAAATACCGCCCCCAGACTTTTGCCGACGTGCTCGGCCAGGATCACGTCGTGAGGACGCTGCGCAATGCCATCGCGCAGAACCGTCTGGCGCATGCCTACCTCTTCGTGGGGCCGCGTGGCACGGGGAAGACCTCCACGGCGCGTATTTTTGCCAAGGCGCTGTGCTGCAAGGGCGGGGCGAACATTGATTTCGATCCGAACGACGAGCTGAGCATCGAGATCGCCGAAGGGCGCTGCATGGACGTGCTGGAGATCGATGGCGCGAGCAACAACGGCGTGGAGCAGGTGCGCGAGCTGCGCGACAACGTGAAGTTCGCCCCGTCGCGCTGCAGCTACAAGATCTATTACATCGACGAGGTTCACATGCTGACCACCGGCGCGTTCAACGCGCTGCTCAAGACGCTGGAAGAGCCGCCGCCGCATGTGAAGTTCATCTTTGCCACCACGGAGCCGAACAAGATCCTGCCCACGATCATCAGCCGCTGCCAGCGCTTTGACCTGCGCCGCATCCCGAACGCGATCATCGCGAAGCACCTGTTGCACATCGCGGAGCTGGAAGGCGTGCATCTGGATGAAAAAGCCGCGTATGCCATCGGCAAAGGCGCGGAAGGCGGCATGCGCGACGCGCAGTCGATGCTGGACCAGCTCGTGGCCTTCTGCGGCGGCAAGATCGCCGAGCAGGACGTGCTGGACATCTTCGGCTTCACTTCCGGCGAGTCGGTGGCGCAACTGGCGCGGAATATTCTCGAAAGCGACACAGTGGGCGCGCTGCGGGCGGTGTATGAGCAGAACGAGGCGGGCAAAGACCTGGGACGTTTCCTGGCGGACCTGATCCAGCACTTCCGCACGCTGCTGGTGCAGCAGGCAGACCCGGAGGCCGCGTCGGAGGATTTGAGCCCTGAATTGATCCAGGAGATCGAGACGCAGGCGCAGATGGCGAACACTGAGCAACTCCTGCGTGTGGTGGACGGCCTGGCGGAGGTGGACTCCCGCATGCGCTGGGCCAGCAACAAGCGCCTGCACTTTGAACTGGGTGTGATCGCCGGGGTGCAGAGCCTGAATGAAGTTTCGATCAGCGATGTGATCGACGCTCTCGATGGCGGCACGAGCGCCGGGCTGCCACGGCAGGCGCCTCGGCCGCAGATCGCGACACCTGTGCGCCGTGCTCCGGCTCCGGTGAAGGCCGCCGAGCCGGTGAAAGTGGAAGAACCGGCGCGTGCTACGTCGTTCCCCGTTCGCAGTGCGGAAACGGTCGTGCGGGAGGAAACACCTGCGCCAGCTCCGGTGGTCGCTGTTTCGCCGCCTCCACCGGTCAAAGTGGCCGCGCCGGAGCCTGTGATCGAGAAAGAACCAGAGGCGGTCAGGGAACCCGTGAGCGATGCGGAATTCTGGCCGCAGTTCACGGCTTTGGTGCAGGAGCGGCGGCAATTGATCGTGCCTTGGATTCAGACCGCCTCGCTGCTGGGAATTGCCCGCAACACCGTCAAGGTCGGCTTTCCCATCTCGGAGAGTTTTGCCCGTGACAGCCTCATGCGCCCGGCGCAGGTGAGTTTCCTGGAAAGTCTGGCCAAAGAACTGACCGGGCAGGCGATGAAGTTCGAGTTCGTGCTCGATCCGAGCCTGAAAGCGCCTGAATTTTCCGAGATGGGCCTCGGCCTGCTGGATGAGCCTTCGCCCGCGCCAAAACCCAAGGCAGAGCCGAAGCCGGTGGTGAAAGAGGAGGCTCCCAAAGCCACCGCCGCCGAAGCTCCTGCCCCGCCGCAGATGGACGATTCGTTCTACAACGACCCGCTGATCCAAAGCGCGATGGTGCGATTCAAAGCCAAGCTGGCTCCAGTTGGTTGAGTCCAACGAGACAGGACAGACGCATAAAAGGGGTTGCGGGGAGCGTTTTCCCCAGCATAAAACGCGCGGCCTTGTAGGCCCAACCTTTGCTTCGCCACCGTGTCTGTAGAAACCCCTTCCTCGTCTGTTGCGGCTCCCAAGCCGTTCCTTCTCAAAGTTCTATGCTCCCTGGGAGTGATGCTCCGGCAGTGGGTGAACTCTGATTACCACCCGGAAGGAGCCGAGGCGGTGATGCAAAAGGAGGAGAAGGTCGATATGAAGCGCACCATGCCCTTCATCATCCTGCATGCCTGCTGTCTGCTGGTGTTCGTGGTGGGCTTCAGTTGGTTCGCGGTGGCGGCGGCTGCTGCTTTTTATCTGTTCCGCATGTTTGCCATCACGGCGTTCTATCACCGCTACTTCTCGCACCGCGCCTACAAAACCTCGCGCCTGGGCCAGTTCATCTTTGCGGCGGTGGGAAACATGGCCTGCCAGCGTGGCGCTTTGTGGTGGGCCTCGACGCACCGGCATCACCACAAGCACTCCGATGATGAGCACGACATCCATTCCCCGCGTCAGAAGGGCTTCTGGTGGTCGCACCTTGGCTGGATCACCAGCCAGCGCAACTTTCCCACCGACTACAGCCGCATCAAAGATCTGGCGAAGTTTCCCGAGCTCGTGTTTCTCAATCGCCATGACATGCTCATCCCCGTGTTGATGGGCGCGGCGATCTACGGCGTGGGCATGCTGCTGGAAACTTACGCCCCTGGACTCGGCTGCACCGCGAACCAGCTTTTCGTCTGGTGTTTCTTCGTCAGCACCGTGGTGCTGATGCACGGCACCTTCTTCATCAACTCCCTGGCGCATGTGTTTGGCCGTCGCCGTTATAAAACCGACGATGACAGCCGCAACAGCCTCATCCTGGCGCTCATCACCCTGGGCGAGGGCTGGCACAACAATCATCATCGCTACCAATACAGCGCCCGCCAGGGCTTCGAGTGGTGGCAGATCGACATCAGCTACTACATCCTCAAAACGATGTCTTGGTTCGGCATCGTTTGGGATTTGAAGCCCGTGCCGGCGAAGATCCGCGAGGAGCGCGGCCCGGTTTAATCCGGGATCCGACAGGTTGTTGTTTTAGTGTGCGTAAACCACTCCCTGCATGGAGTCAGACGCCCCATTGACAACCGCTGCCAATGCACCGCCACGACCCCTCGTGAGGTACTTTGCTGTGGCGTTGATCCTGGCGCTCGCGGTGCATCTGCTGCTGTTGGTCTTCCTGGCGATCGTGGTGGAATTGGGTCGCCCGTCGCCGTCGGCGGCGATCCAGGCGTTCACGCAGGCAGAGACATCTGAGCAGGCACCGAAGGTCTCAAAGCCGATGCCTGCCGACGAGATGGCGCCGCCCCCACCGCCTCAAATCCTGGATGCCTCCATTCATGGCTCCCTGTCGCTGCCCATGCCGCAGAGAACCGTCTCGCCAGCGATGATGCTGGGAGAGGCGAAGCCCATTTTTCACGGTGGGGGCGGCATGGGCGTGCCGCTGGCGATGCGAAGCCGCAGCAGCCTGGACAGCCGCATGAAACTGCTGTTGGAGCGAGGTGGATTGCCGGGAGCTGAGGGCGCGGTCCAGCGGGCGCTGGACTGGCTGGTGAGTGTCCAGAATGAGGACGGCTCCTGGGGCAAGACTTACAAGGTGGCGATGACTGGTTTCGCGGTGCTGTGCTTTCTGGGGCACGGAGACACCCCCGATTCGGCGGAATATGGCCGCCAGGTGACGCGAGGCGTTCATTTCATGACGGAGGTGTCGGCAAAAAACGAGGGGCTGATGGCCACCGTTCCGAGATCCAACGGAGCCTGCTATGAGCACGGGATCGCCACCTATGCGCTGGGCGAGGTGTATGCGCTGGCGAGGTTTGGCCAAAAGAACCTGGGACCAGTGGTTGAGGCCTTTGATCGAGGAGTGCGGATCATTCTCCAAGGGCAAACGGAGGCGGGAGGCTGGTTGTACAACTACAGGCCCGGCACCAATGGAGACATGTCAGTCACGGGCTGGCAGTATCAGGCTTTGAAAGCCGCACGGCAGACACGTCTGAATTTTCCGACGCTGGAAAAGCAGATTCAAAAGACCGAGCGCTTTCTGCTGAACATGCGCGGTCCGCGAGGAGGCTTTGGATACCAGGACCCGGCGGACAAGGCATCGCTGACGGGGGTTGGCGTTCTGGGCCTGCAAATGTTCAATCCCCAGGATCACCGGCTGGCCATCATTGAGGGGCTTCAGCTCATCCTTGATTCGTATGGGCGGAAGAGATGGGCCGGGGCCGATGTCTATGCCTGGTATTACAACACACAGGCGACCTTCAATTTCGGCGGAGTTGCCTGGGAGCGCTGGAATGCGGTGTTTCAGATGGAACTGCTGAAAAACCAGCAACTCGACGGTCGCTGGCGTCATGCTTCCGCCAGCAAAGCCAAGTTCGACTCCGATCTTTTCTGCACCGTGCTCTGCACGCTGATGCTGGAGGTGTACTACCGTTATCAGCCGCCAGCCACTCGTTAGGAAAGCGCTCACAAATCAAAAGCGGCGCTCAAGTCTTACTCCTACTCCTACTCTTCCTCCCTCAAGGCGCGAGGAGGAGTAGGAGTAAGAGGAGGAGTAGGATTGAAGCATGCGCCGATCCAATCACCATCTCGTTAGGATCAACCCGTCGTGCGCAATCCAGACGCGATGGCGTTGATGGAGATCAGCAAGTCGGACACCATCGCGTCAGCGGCCTCGGTGTTGCCAACGGCGCTAAGAGCGCGCCAGTCGCGTAGCAGCGCGATCTGCTGATGGTGCAGCACCTTGAGCGGTTCCTCGCGAATGTTGAGCGTGTAGGCGAGTCGTGGGCGGCGTGCCTCAATGGTGCCTTGGAAGAGATCGTCGATGATGCCCCGCGTGGTCTCGTATTCGGTGAGGATGGTGCTCAGGAAGCGCTCACGCACTGCAGTGTCTTCGACGAGGCCCGCGTAGGCTCTCATGAGGCCCGTGTTGGCGCTGACGAGGGAGCTTTCGATGTTGGTGAGGACGTAGCGCAGGAAGGCGGAGCCGGGGAGCGCTGCGGCGAGGGTGGCATAGCCCTTGGGATCTTCGGTTTTAAGTTTTTGCAGCGCACTGCCCGCGCCGAACCAGCCGGGAAGGTAGAAGCGGGACTGCGTCCACGAAAACACCCACGGAATGGCGCGCAGGTCGTCCAGCGAGGCCTGGCCGGTGCGGCGGGCAGGGCGGGAGCCGATGCGGGCGTTTTCCAGCGCGTCAATCGGCGTGGCCTGCCGGTAAAATTTCATGAAATCCGGCGCTTGCAAGAAGGCGCGATAGGCATCGCGGCTGTCGGCGGCGAGTTTATCAAAAAGAGCATCGAGCGCGGGATGCGCACGGGACTCCGTGCTGCGATGACGCGCGGTCGCGGCGGTGGCGGAGGCGATGAGCAGCTCGGAATTGTAAACGGCGGAGCCGAGGTGCGCGTATTTTTGCGCGATGGTCTCGCCCTGCTCGGTCATGCGCATGCCGCCGCTGAGGGAGCCGTGCGGCAGCGCCTCCATGAACCAATGCGTGGGGCCGGCGCCGCGTCCGACGGTGCCGCCGCGGCCATGGAAGAAGATGGGACGCGCGCCGTGCTTGTGAATCGTCGCGGACAGCTCGCGCTGGGCGCGATGCAGGGCGCACTGGCTGGCAACGATGCCGCAGTCCTTGTTCGAGTCGGAGTAACCGACCATCATTTGAAACACGGGCGTGCCGCCGTTGCTTTGCGCGGCGAGGCTGCGCTTGGCGACGGGGTGCGAGAGGAAGGCCTCCACGATGCCGGGTCCGGCCTCAAGATCGCCCATGGTTTCAAACAACGGCACGACAGGCAGCGGGCAGAGGAGTCCTTCGGCGGTCCATTCCATCAATCCCGCCTCGCGGGCGAGGAGATAGACGATGAGCATGTCCTCGACGCAGCGGGTCATCGAGATGATCAGCGAGCCGAGGCCGGCGTTGCCGAACTGGGCACGGTGATCGGCCAAAACACGGTGGCAGGCCAGCACGGTGTCGGCCTCCGGCCCGGCGGAGATGCCGGGGGAGAGGAATGGGCGCGGGGAGGCGAGTTCGCGGTCGAGCAGTTCGCGTTTTTTCTCGATGCTCCAGTCGATGAAGGAGCCGGAGTCGAGCAATCCGGCGGCGCGGAGGAGCTGATCGAGCGCCTTCTCGTGGAAGGCGGAGTTCTGGCGCACATCGAGCGCGGCAGAGTGGAAGCCGAAGGCGGTGAGGTTGCGGCGCAGCGGCACGATCTGCTCTTCGACGACGGTTTTGGACCCGACATCGAGCAAGGTCTGCGCGAGGGCGTCGATGTCTGCTCGCAGTTCGGCGGGCTGGACGTAGGCGGCAGGGGAGGCGGGTTTTTCGATGGCGAGCACCACCTTGGCACGCATCAGGTACACGGCGGCACGCCAGGGCTCCTCCTTGTTGCGCTCCAGGATGTAGGCCAGGTCGGTGTGCGGCTCGTTTTGAAGCTGGGCGGTGAGCGTGGCGATCAGCTCCGTGAGCTGCGGCGGGGTGATCTGGAAGAGCGAGCTGAGCGGTAGATGGAAGGCCAGAGATTCCAGCGCGCGGCGCTGCACACGCAGGGCGTTCTTGCGCATCGTTTCCAAGGCATGCCGGGTGACATCGGCGGTGACGAAGGGGTGGCCGTCGCGGTCGCCACCGATCCAGGAGCCGAAGCGGAGCAGGGGAGGGAGGGCGTCGATCTGTGCCGCGTCATACCCTGCGGCCTGCCAGGCCTCGCGCAGATGCGTGTGGGCGCGGGTCAGTGCCTCAGGAAACACATCGCGCAGGTAATAGAGCGCGTTTTGCAGCTCGGCCTCGATGCTGGGGCGCGTGACGTGGATCTCGCCCGTGCGCCAGAGATTTTCGAGCTGGGTCTGGAGCTGGCTTTGAAGACGGGCCTGCTCACGCGGCGTGTAGGCCGGGTTTTCATGCCGGTTCATCAGGCTGTAGATCTCGCGGTGCAGTTCGCGCACAGTCTCGCGTTTCGCCTCGGTGGGGTGCGCGGTGAGCACCGGCTCGACGCAGACATCTTTCAGCGCGGCGAGGATGTCGGCCTGATTGAGGCCGAGGGTGTGCAGTTGCTTCAAATTGTCCGCCCACAGGCCCTTTTCAGCCTCAGGACCGCTCTTTTTCTCGCGCAGACGACGAATCTGCGAGGCGGCGCGTTCTTCGACGACGTTGAGCAATTGAAACGCGATGGAGTAAGCCTGGCCGAGCGAGCGGTTCGTCTGCTTCGGCACCCCCGAGCCGACCCAGGGCAGGCAATCCGCCAGTTCCGGCTCTCCCAGCTTCTTCAGCACCACGGCAAAGGCGTTCATGAGAAAACGCAGGTCGTCTTCGAGGATTTGGAAACCGTGCTGGCGGAGATTGGGCGGGGGACTTTCGGACATGGCGGGTCGGTGAGGCAGGGGCAAAGCAGGATTGGTGCCGGTTTGGGCGGTGACCAATGCCGAATGCCGAAGGATGAGGGAAAGATCAAGCGGCAATCATTTGAGGATGACTCATTCCAGTGGTTTGCTTGCCCTCTGTCGTAGAATTTCCTTGTTGGATTTCGTCGATCTGGGTAAAACATGCCCGATGTCGCCACTCGTTTCCACGGCTCACAGTGCTTTCTTCGTCCAGTGTGACAATCTTAAATTCCTGACCCAAGTCACTCACACCAAGAAATGAAAAGTAGAACCGAAGCCCACAGCATTGTCAGTCCCAACATGGACGATTTCACTGCCGCCCTCAAAAGCCGGTTCAAGGCGGCGGAGAAGCTGGGTTGGAGCCGTCTGATTATTCGTTCCGGTCCGCTTCACAATGACCTTGGTGCAGTTCAACGGATGCGAATGTGCTGCAACGCCATGCGGCAGCTCATGCAGGCAGGGGACCGCATCATTGAGCAACCGGCCAAAGGAGATGGAGCAAGGGTCACTATTGAGTACGCCATTCCCAGAAAAGTTCTTTAGCTGACGGACCCAGCAATGGTCGGATGTGCAACATCTGGTGAGCTTTGCCAAAAGTTTTTGATTCAAATTATGCAAACAAAAATTACGCTTCTTTTATTCAGCGTGCTCATCCTTGCTTCATGTGGCAAACTTGATGAAGTTGTTCAAAATGATGCAGCGCCGCGTAGAGCGGAAGGTGATACGCAACCAGAGCAGTATCAGGCGCGTGGCGAAGCAATGCCTCTTACCAGAGAGGCCATTGCAAGTGTATTGGAGGCATTTCAAGAACCGACAGTAAGGCAAGGCATGTTGATACAAGAAATCAGTGCGGCATACCAGGGGCTTGATGATTCGAAAACTAAAAATGAAGCAGAGTTAAAACTTGCCGACCTTTCAAAAGTAAACCGTGATTTATTCAAACAGTGTCTGGTGGTGCCATTTACCGAATGTGGATATGATACAGACGCTAGCGTGGCATTACTTTTTGGGAGTGAGGTTGATTTTAAACCAGACGATTTTTATTATTTTGTTTTGTTCCAAAAAGTTGTCTCAAGCTATGTCAACGGTGGTGCTATTAGCCCTGTTAGCCTGAAACGAAGGTATAAAGATCTTTTTGAATGGGGTTTCATTCAGCAGGACACACATGACATCTTGGTGTCAACCATTCCGAAAGAGAAGGCCGAGGATGCAGGAAAACCTCAAGAGGTTCCAACACAAGCGTCAGCGCCGAGTTCAGAACATAAAAAGGACGGCCCGCTGCCGAATAATCAAAATGTCCCAAATGCTTCTATGGCGCAAAAACCAGAAGCCGACGGTGGGCAACGCGATATTCCACTCGCTGCAATGCAAAATACAGGAGAAGCGGGACTGAAATTGAAGATTGCTGAACTCCAAGGCGATCTTGCAGTGGTTAATTCAAAAATCGAAGCCGAGCGGAAGCGCTGGCAGGATGCGAATGTCGCCATCAATGCAGTGACAAATAACAAAACTACGCCTGTGGTACGCAACTCTCCCGAGCATGTACAGATGTATCAAGCACAAGTGGTTATTAAACAGGTGGAGGCAGGCGCTCCAGCGCTCAAAGAAGAAAAAAGCCGGTTGGAGGCCATGATCAAATCACTCCAAGACTCGCCGCCTACGCCCTCGGCCATTCACAAAACGGAGTGAGTGCAGTGACGATACAGATGACCCGCTTTCAACCGTGCTTTTTTGACCAAACCGTTGGCGATTAACCTCGCTGACAAAGCTCGCTATCCGTTGACCCATCTTCAACGTTAAACAAAACGTATGACCCCCGACCAATTCACAGATCGCGTCTTTCTGCTAGCGCGCGAAAATGGGTGGGTGACTCCGCGCGATGTTATTATATGCCCACACAGTAAGACTTTGAATCGAGAAAAGGTGCGCGCACTTTTCGTTCTTAGCACAAGGCGAAATTTTCCGCCAGCGGCTGCCGACACTGCGGCTCTCAAATCTCTAAAGATTCAGCCCTGTTGTTTCGAACGCTTGCGGGAGCTGGCGGTTACTGCGTATAACCAGTAGCTAGAGCTATCACCAAGTGGATGCCTAGCAGATAATACGACGTAGAGAATCAAGTCAGGACATCCAATCTGCGGATGTCTTCCAGCGAGGACGCGGGACGACGGGTGCGTGACCAAGATATGTTCATGCTGGGCTTGAACCGTTATGCGGCTAAGTTTCTCTATCCCAGCAGTGAAGCTACGGCCCTGGATATGAAGGTGGCGCACAAGGCGGCCAAAGCGGTGCGCAAGGAAGCGCGGCTGGCGCTGGGGCTGAAGGTCTCAGGAGCGCTTTAATTCAATCCCGCCTCGGCGAGGCGTTCCTTGAGGTCGCTGGCGAGGAGAGCTTGGAGCATGTCGGTGATGCGTCCTTCGACGAACTGGTCGAGGTTGTACAGCGTGAGCTCGATGCGGTGGTCGGTGACGCGGTTCTGCGGGTAGTTGTAGGTGCGGATTTTCTCCTCGCGACCGCCGCCGCCGATGAGGCTCTTGCGGTTGGCGGAGTATTTGGCGGCCTCTTCCTGCTGCTTCTTTTCGAGCAGGCGCGAGCGCAGGATGCTGAGGGCTTTTTCCTTGTTCTTGATCTGGCTGCGGCCGTCCTGGCAGCGGACGATGGTGCCGGTGGGGATGTGGAGAACCTGCACGGCGGAGTCGGTGGTGTTCACGCCCTGGCCGCCAGCGCCGGAGGAGCGGCAGACTTCGATGCGGACCTCGTCGGATTTGAGCTCGAAATCGACCTCCTCGGCCTCAGGCAGCACGGCGACAGTGGCGGCTGAGGTGTGGATGCGGCCCTGCGCCTCGGTGGCGGGCACGCGCTGCACGCGGTGGACGCCGCTTTCGTACTTCATGACGCGGTACACGTCATCGCCGCTGATTTTGACGATGACTTCCTTGAAGCCGCCGACTTCGGAGGGGCTGGAGTCGAGCTGCTCGATCTTCCAGCCTTTGGTTTCCGCAAAACGGCTGTACATGCGCAGCAGATCGGCGGCGAAGAGGCTGGCTTCATCACCGCCGGTGCCGGCGCGGATTTCGAGGATGACATCGCGGCCTTCGAGCGGATCGGGCGGCAGGATGGACTCCTGGATGGCTTTTTCGAGATCGACGAGGCGCTGTTCGAGGATGGGAATCTCTGCGGCGGCCATCTCGGCGAATTCCTTGTCCTCCTGGGACTTGGCCATGACGCGGTTCTCGGCGAGCTCGACCTGGGCCTTTTCATACGCGGCCCAGTCGGTGAGGAGTTTTTGCAGGCTGCGGTGCTCGCGCAGCATGTCGCCAGCCTTTTTGGCGTCGTCGTAGAAATTGGGGCGGCCGATGATGTCTTCGAGGTCGGCGAAGCGGGTGCGTTTGCCGGCGATGACGGCGGAGTAGTCCATGGGTGGCTAAAGGGCTGAGGGCGAAGGGCAGGGAAGTGAGAAACAGGCAAAGAAAAACGGTGCCCAGCACGAAGGCGTGGGCACCGTTGGTCTAAACTGAGAGATTGGAGACCTAGGCTTCTGCGGCGGCAGGCGCGGCTTCGGCTGCACCGAGCTTCGGAGCGGTGCGGCGGGCGCGGGTGGAACCGTAGCGCTGGGCGAACTTATCCACGCGACCGGCGGTGTCGATGAAGCGCTGCTCACCGGTGAAGTAAGGATGGCAGGCGGAGCAGATGCCGATACGGAGGTTTGGCACGGTGGAGATCGTGTTGTACACAGCACCGCAGGTGCAGGTGATCGTCGTTTCGGAGGTCTTGGGATGGATGTCAGCTTTCATGATGTTGGAGGCCACGTGACCAGACGAGGCGCATGAGGCTGCTTTCGGCGGGGCGTGGGGCGCGGAGGGTAGTGGCTTTTGCCGGAGGGTCAAGAGCGTGTTTGGGCCGTTGTAGGGAATCGCTGATGAATTCCACACCGCAGAGCACCTGAATCCCTGGGGCCGGGATGTGGAACAGGGAGTAACTTCGGAAGATTTGGCTGACAGCAAATGGGGGGCAGAAAATAGATTCATTTTTTTGCCCCCATTTGCTGTCAGCTCGTTTGGAAGGGATTCGATAGCTATCACCGAGTCGCCGCGACTTTGGAGGGAAGTTATTCAGGAGAATGCCCTTCTGAATCAAGCCTCTGCGGCGTTCCAATCTCTGCGGTGTGGAATTAATCAGCGGTTCCTTAAGGACAGCAGAATGAATTCAGAAATTCTGCTGTCTTCCAAATCCTCGCAAAACATTCACTTTTGATGAAACACTGCCCTTAAAACCGGGACTGTATCCCATCACAGGCAAAGCCCGAACCAAACCAAGCCATCAAAGACAGTAGAATGGGGACAACAGAATAAGTTTCTGAAATTCTGCTGTCCCCATTCTGCTGTCCTCAAGTCATTCATGCCCGCCGACTCCCCAGACCCATCCCCACCGCCACTCGGCGTGGAGAACTACCAACTCGGCGCGGAAATCTCCACCGGGGGCATGGGCAGTGTCTTGGAGGCGCATGATGCCAAACTCGACCGCACCGTGGCCATCAAAGTCATGCTGCTGGAGGCGAATGCGGACGCCCGCATGAGGCAGCGCTTCCTGCGCGAGGCCCAGGTGCTCGCGAAACTGGCGCATCCGAACATCGTGCCCATTTACGACATCGTGTGGGAGGACGGCATGCCGCTGTTCTACTCGATGAAGCTCGTCAAAGGCCGCACGCTACGCGCCATCCTCCTCGACCTGCGCAAAGGAGTGCCTGAAACGCTCCGCGACTACTCGCTGGACCGCCTGCTCACCATCTTCCGCAAAGTCTGCGACGCCATCGCCTTCGCCCACAGCCAGGGCGTGCTCCACCGCGATCTAAAACCCGAAAACATCATGGTCGGCGAGTTCGGCGAGGTGCTCGTGATGGATTGGGGACTGGCTCGACTGAAAGACTTGGAGACAGGGAGACAAGGAGAAGAGGAGACGTCTGACTCAACCATCTCCAAGTCTCCCCCTCTCCTTGTCTCATCGTCTTCAATGACCCTGCAAGGGTCAGTGCTCGGCACTCCCCAATACATGTCCCCCGAGCAAGCCCGGGGCGACATGACAGACGTGGATGAGCTTTCGGACATCTATGCGCTGGGCGGCATTCTTTACGTCATCCTCACGCTGAGGCCGCCGGTGGAGGGCGCGACGGCGCTGGAGGTGCTGGAGAAGGTCAGCAAAGGCGAAATCACCGCGCCCACGGCTTTCCAATCTCGCTCCGGCAGTCGCGGGAAGGTCTTTGAAAAAGGCGAGGTACTCGAAGCAAAGCTCATCAAGCCGCTGCCACACATTCGCGGCAGTCGTGTGCCTTCCGCGTTGTCCTCCGTGGCCATGAAAGCGCTGCGGCTCGCGAAAGCAGATCGCTACCCGAGCGTCATCGCGCTCAGCGCCGACATCGATGCTTACATGACCGGCTTTGCCACGTCTTCCGAGCAAGCGGGAGCACTCCGGCAGCTCCAGCTTCTCATGCTGCGGCACAAAGTCGTCACCGCCTCCCTCGCCGCGCTGCTGCTCATCAGTTTCGGCTTTGTGTGGAAGGTGATGGCGAGTGAGCGCGTGGCCCGGCAATCCCTTGCCACCGCGCAGATCGCCCTGGCTGATGTTTCATTCAAAGAGGGCGACATGACCCGCATGACGAGTGCGCTGGAGGTCGTGCCCGCAGCCTTGCGCGACCAAAGCTGGCACTACCTCGCCGCCAAGCGTGATTCATCGCTCGGCACGCTCATGATTCCCGGTTTCTGCGAGCAGGTGACGGATGTGTGCGCGGTTCCCAATGCTCCGGCGCAGTTCGTCATCGCCAGTCGTGATGGACGCATCGGCCTCGTGGATGTGGTGAGCAAAAAACTCCTCCGCACCCTCGAAACCGGCCACGCGGGCGAACTGCGTCTCAGCCTCTCCGCCGATGGCAGACGCCTCCTCGCCCGCACCAGCTCCGCCAGCGAGGCGGCTTTGTTTGATCTCATCACTGGCAAAAAACTCCGCAGCTTCCCCGTCTCGCGCTCGGACGCCGCCGCGCATCCCTTTCTGCAAACCCTCGCGCTGAATGCCTCCGGCACACTCGCGGCCTTCGCCGACTTTGACAGCCCCGCGCTGCATCTCATCGACACCGAAACTGGTGCCGTACGCTGGACCAAACCCTTCCAGCCCCTGCGGATGATCTTTGCCTCGCATGGACACGCCCTGGCACTCATCCAGCACCAAGACTACGTTCTCAGGGGCCTCAAGCTCACCGATGGCAGCCCCGCCTTTCTCGGGCGTCTCAACGCGCATCCGAACTCCATGGCAGCCAGCCCCGATCACGCCCGGCTCGTCATCGGCCTCATCTCCGGCGACATTGAGGTTTATCATTCCAACAACGGCGTTCTCATCAAACGCCGACGCGTCGCCGCCATGCCCATCGCACAGGTGGCCTACAGCGCGGGCAGCAACCTCATCACCCTCGGCGGCAGCGCTTCCCAAAGCCTCGCCGTGGATCGCGAACTGTCTTTTTTGCATCCCGGCGACTTCGCCCCCACCGGCAGCTTCCACGGCATCACCGCCTACACCGGCCATCTCCCGCTCAGCGTGAATCATAGCAGCGGTCACCTCCTCACGCAGCAATCCCCACCGCAGATCTGGCACTTCCCGGATCAGCCGCTCGCTGAGATGCTGTCCGGCGGTGACGAAGGCTGGTCCTGCCATTTCCTCTCCGATGCCGAACTGCTCGCTCGTGCGGAAGGCGGCATGCGGTCACGCTTCAACGTGGCTGACCCAGGCCAACCCACTCCGATAGGCACGCCGTTTGCCAAAAATCACACCATCAACGCCGTCCATCCCGCCACTGGCCTCATCGCCACCGCTTACTCGCGCAACAGCCTTACCACACCCGGCTCCGCACTCAGCCTGTGGCAGTTCACCAAAGACGACATCACCTCAAAATGGTCCCGCCCCGCCGAAGTGAACAACGACAACACCATGCACCTCGATTTTGACGCCGAGGGCAAACGCCTCCTGCGCACCACACCCCAGCCTCGCGGTCGTCTCATCATCCACGACACGCGCACTGGCGATGTGATCCACGATTTCAAACACGACGCTTACAAAGCCGTCTTCGCCGGCACACGCGGTCACGTCATCGCCATCTCCAGCGAGCTGCAGCCCGACAACACACAAAAAGGCACCATCGCCATCCTCGATCCGCAAACAGGCCGCATCCTCGCCTCGCTCGATCACGACAGCGCCCTCTACGCCCTCACCGCCTCGCCCGACCGCCGCCTCATCGCCGTCGGCGGCAGCGACCGCTTCGTTTTGATCCTCAATGCCGACAACCTCGCTTTGAAGTATCGCTTCCGCGCCCACGACGCCACGATCAGCGCCGCCTGCTTCCATCCCACCCAGCCCCTCCTCGCCACCGGCGCCGCCGATCACAGCCTGAAACTCTGGCGCTACGAAGACGCCACCCTCCTGCAAACCTTCACCGGCATCGAAGGCCTGCCCCGCAGCCTCACCTTCAGCCCCAGCGGCCGCATCATGGCCACCGATGGGCGAGATCGCGCGGTGCGGGTGTTTGAAATCGAACCACGGGACTAGCGCTCCCGCACCGCCTTGTGCGCTGTCTCCTGCAAAAAGCGGGCGTAGGCGGCATCGAATCCCTTCGGGATGTAGCTGTTTCCGACGGTGCTTTCATCAAACAGCACCTCATACCACACGCAGGCTCCGAGATATTCGCCCGCGAGATTCGCATGATGCCCGTCCATGCCGAGCGTGGTCTTTCTACCATCCTTCGACTTCGCCCAGCGCCAGCCGACGTGCAGCGAGTGCTTTTGATTCGGCAACAAGGGTTGCTTTGCAGTCTTGGGATCAAACGAGGTGTCGGTTTGATAGCCCAAGGTCACATCCGTGTCGGCCATGAACAGCGCATCGCCAACCGGAATCACCTTCCCGCCGAGTTCAGCGGCGATCTTGTCGTAGGCGGCGGTCAGACCACGATACATCTCCTCCTGCGTCTTCGGCTCGCCCGGTTTGTCCGAGGGTTTGGTGAAACGAGGATCATCTTTTCGATAGGCCCACGTCTGATGAATCAGCAGCTTTGCCTGCGGCGCGTGCTTGGTGATGTATTCACGCAAGATGCCCGCATAGGGCTGGTAGGTGGCGAAGTCGTGGCTCTTGATGCTGGCCTGCTGGATCGTGACGTAATCCCACTTCTCGGCGGTAAGGTTCGCGACCAAATCACGGCCATTCGTGTACAGCCGTGCTTTCCCCTCCGTCTTCGCCTTGTCCGCATGCACCTGAAACGACGAGCCGCCGATCACCAGCGGCGTATGAATCAATGTGTGCCCGCCCGCCAGCGCAAGATCATCGAGATGATTCGTCGCATTGCGGGAGAAGCTGTTCCCGATGGTGAGGATGCGGACCGTTTTGGCCTCACCCGCGAAGGCTGAGGCGCACAACAGCAGCGAGACGAGCAGGGCGAGCGCTTTCATCATAGCGATGCTTAGTGGCAGCCGCAGCCTTCGCCACAGCCTTTGGAGAAGATTTCCGCCTCAGTCGGCACCTGACCGCGTTCGAGGCTCTTGCCGACGAAACTTGTCACCACCTCGGCGATGCCGCGCAGCACATCTTGCGCCTCGATGAAGCTCAGAATGGCCGGATTCGCATCGCAACCGTCCTGCAGATCGGTGAAGCGGCTGATTTCCTCGCCCGTGGGTTCTTCGCCGTTGTGCTGCTTCTGGTGCAGCGCGCGGCCCATCGTCGCCATCTCACGATAGAGCGACACGGCTTCTTCATTGGCGAGGAATGCCTCGGCCTTCTCGCGGGCGCTTTGCACGTCGCTGTCGGCCACGAGGGTTTCGCACAGTTCGACGATCTTGGATTTGATTTGGGGGGATGCGGTCATGGGGCCGCGAGGGTAGGCAAAAAAGACCGCTGCGCAGAAAAAAGTCGGAATTTCTGCCACTGCATCGGCTCATAGCATGACGCGCTATGAAACACCTCCTTGCCAGTATTCTCCTCGTCACGCTTTCCGCCACCGCTGCCACACCGGAGGACTTCACCGTCAAATCCGCCACGGATCAAAGCAGCTTCACTCTGAAGGAAGCTCGCGGCAAATACGTCGCCATCCACTTCCTCCTCAAAACCGAGTGCCCTCTGTGTCTCAAGCATACGCGTGATTACTTCACGAAGGCACCCACGCTGCCAAACGTCGTCCAAGTCTTCCTCAAGCCCGACACCGATCAGGAAATCGAGGCCTGGGTCAAAAAACTGTCCGCCGAAGAACTCGCAAAGCATCCTATCTATCGCGATGCAAACGCCAAGCTCGCCAAAGCCTTCGACATTCCCGACGACTACAAGTTCCACGGCCAAGTCGTCCATTATCCCGCCACCGTGCTGCTCGGACCTGATGGCAAGGAGGTCTTCCGCCATGTCGGCAAGAGCAACGCTGACCGGCTCTCGTTTGAAGCACTCGCTGCGAAGGTGGCCGAGTTGTCGAAGTGACGGCTCTCACATCATCAGACGTTTCCTGCGCAAGACGAGCGTCACCATGAAAAAGGCCAGCAGAAGCATCCGCGATGGCTCTGGAACGATGGTGATGATGAGCGAGCCAGCGCCTGAAAAATTGCTGATTTCCCACACATGCCCATGCGATGTGAGATCAGGCAGATCCAGGTTGCCCTCGTTTAGATCAGCATCCATGCCGGAGCGGAAATTACTGCCGCTGGAGAAACCGCCTTCTATCAGCACAGCGCCCCAATCGACCAACTCCCACGAGTCTCCCCACCCAGGCGTGTAGCCTGCGTCGAACACCACTGCCATGTTGCTGCTGGCATTGAGCGTCAGATTTCCACCCATGGTGAGCCGGTCTGCTGTCGTGCTGTTGAGGATCTGAAACTGCGCCACGGTGCTCGGGGTGACAGGCGTGAAGCTCAGCGAGCCTGAAACGGCCAGCGTGCCGGCACCATCGCCTGCGGTGGCAATACTTTCGCTGTTTGAGGTGCCGCCCACGCGCAACTGGCTGGTTCCTCCCACATTCAAACTGCCCGTGATGCTGCCGCTGCCGCTGATCACCGTGCCGCCCGAAAAGCTGTGGCCTCCAGAAATGGAGCTGGTGTCAAAAACCGCGCCTGAGTCGATCTGCACCCACGAGGAGCTGCTGATGCTCCCGGCGGCCCCCAGCCTCAGGCTGCCCTGGCTGACGGTGGTCTTGCCTTCATAAGTGTTCACCGCATTCAGGGTCAAGGTGCCCGCACCAGTTTTTAACACACCCCCGGTTCCGACCAACGGCACGGCGATGGTGGTCGTCGCGGCGGTGATTTTGAAAGAACGGACCGACGCACCCAAATCCACCCGGGCCACGCCATGCGGCCCTGTGTTTGTGTTGAAGCTGTTGCTGCCGCTGGCGGTGACGCCGCCGTTCAGAATCAGCTCGCTGCCCATCATCCCCTCGTTTGCTCCACGCGCGAGAGTGATGCCCTGACCGCCGAGCGTGAGGCCGCCAGCGCCGATGGTGAAACTGCTCACCCGCACCGTGGAGCTGCCGCCCACGACAATGGCGGTGCCTGTAAAGCCGGTGAAGTCTGCCGCGTTGGCGGTCATCTGCCCGCCGCTGTTCACATTGATGGTTTTACCGCCCGAAACACGCGCCAGCCCGGTGATGTTCACCATGCCCGAGTTCCCTGAGCCGGAGGTGAAGCCATCCCCGGCGGTTTGCGTGTAATTCAATAAGGTTTCGTTGCGACCGCCAAGACTCAGGGTCAGACCGCCGTTCACAGTGAGCGTGGCTCCATCTGCGATCTGGTTGTGCTGCAGCCAGCCCAGCGTGCCATTGGACACCTGCAAATCCCCCGCGATCGCGTTGATGCCTGCCGTTTTGTTGAGGGTAAGCGTGCCGCCGTTGACGGTGGTGAGGCCAGCGTGGGCATTGTGATCTCCTCCGCCGAGAATCAACGTGCCATTGCCCGTCTTGGTCAGTCCGCCATTGCCCGCGGTGACAAGATTGACCGTGGTGGTCCCGGCAGTGACAATCCATGTGCGCACGCCGCTTTCCATCCTGAGCTGGTTCACAGCCCCTGCGGCCAGCGTGGAGAAAGAACCATACCCGAGCACATTCGTGCCACTGGCCGTGACGTCTCCATCCAGCACCAGCTCATTGCCGAGACGACCTGCGGTGGTGGCACGGTTCAGCGTGAGATTTTGGCCGCTGAGTGTGAGTCCGCCCACGCCCACCGTGAAGCGCGTGATCACCGTTGTGCTGTCACTTGCCAGCAGCAGCGCGTTGCCGGCGGTCGCGTAGCCGGTGAAATCCACCGTGTGCGCCGACCACTGTCCGCCGCTGTTGAGTGTCAGCACCGTGCCGCCGGACATCGCCAGCGTGCCGCTGATCGCGATGGTGCCCGCGTTGGTGCCGGTCTGCCCGCCTGATGTCTGCGAGTAACTGGCAAAGCTCGTGCTGCGGTTGCCAAAGTTGATGATCCCGCCCGCCACGGTGATCGCGCTGGTGGTGGCGACCTGCCCTGCCGCGCCCCAGAGCAGCGTGCCACCGGCATTGACCTGAATGTTGCCTTCCACCGCCGTCGCACCGCCCGTTTTGTTCATCGTCAGCGTGCCAGCGTTCACGATGGTGGTGCCTGTCAAGGTGTTGGTCGTTGCGCCGTTGAGTGTCAGGATGCCCACGCCGTTTTTGGTCATGCCGTTCTCTCCATCAAGAATGGAACTGATCGCGGCATCGACATTGGCCGTCACCACCGGCGTGCCGGCCAGGATCAGCGTGCCGCCTGACAGTGTGTAACTGCCCGAGCCTGCGGCATCAAAACGCAGCCCGGCCGCAGTCAGGCTGCCATTCAGCATGATGGTGCCCGCCCCGCCACTGCTGACACCAAACACAGCGACGGAGGGACTCGCATTATCCCACGTTTCGTAGGCGGTGGCCGTGCTGTTGAACCAGCGCGTGCCATCCGTGATGTTCCATCCTCCACCACCGTCCTGGAGTCCCGCGGTTGAGACATCACCATCCCATACGAGGTCCTGCCCGGGGAGCAGGCGGATCATGAGGAAAGCGATGAGAATAAGTGGACTGCGGGGTCTTATGTTTGGCACGAGCGAATCATTGGAGGTTTTGGGGGAGACCTCACGCTAAGCAGGTTCCGCCCCAGAAAGCTCAAAAGTGATCCGTCCCTCCCAAAACATGCCATCCGCTACCACATCCGCGCCATCTCCAGATTGCGCTTGAAGCCCTCGCGCACGAGCGAGAGGTCGGAATCCATTGCCAGCCAGGTGAAGCCGAGGGCTTTGAGCTTTTCTTTGTCATCCGCATGGCGGACGAGGATGCCGCAGCCTTTGCCGTGATCCTTCGCAGCTTTCGCGATGGCGTTCACGCAATCATCATACGGCAGCGGCGAGTTTCGGGCCTTCAAGTCGTAGCTCAAATCCGCCGGGCCGATGAACAGCGCATCAATGCCCTCCACGGCGGCGATTTGATCCACATTCACCACCGCATCAGCCGTCTCGATTTGAGCCAGGATGATCGGCTTCGGCATCTCACCGGCGGGAAGTCGCATACCGTAACCATAAGCTCGCACCGTGCGCGAGACACCACGATGACCCTTTGGCGGGTAATAGGCCGCATCCACGCAGTGCTGCGCCTCCGCCACGGTGTTCACATGCGGCACCATGATCCCGTCTGCGCCCCAATCGAGCACACGGCTGATCAAATCGGGATGCGGAGCACTCACGCGCACGATGGCAAGTGTGTTGCTGCCGCGCAGGGCACGCAGTTGGTTTGGCAACGCGGCTTCGGATTCGCAGCCGTGCTCCAGGTCGATGAGCACCCAGTCAAAGCCGACTTCGGCTGCGAGTTCGGTGACGGCGGGCGAGCCGATGGAGATGAAGGTGCCGATGTGAGTTTTCATGGTGAGAGAATGTCGAGTCCGCCGCCCTCCTGCAAGCCGCGCAAGGCTAGGCTGAGGCGGGAGTGAGTCATTTCGCGCAGGTTTGAGCCTGAGGAGCCGCTGCTGATGAGGAAGAAGCCGTCGTCGCGATCAAAGTAACCTGCGCCAACACGAATGACGGCCTTCACGATCATGTTCCTCAGCAGATGCATCCAGAAGCGGCGGAGATGATCCGGCGGCAAGGCACGGATGCTTTGATAGCCCTCGAAGGCTCTTTGGAGAAATGCCGCATCGTGAAAACACGCCAGCAGCGAGAGGTCATCCATCGGATCGCCTGCAATGCTGTCATCAAAGTCAATGAAGGCACAGATCTGCTGCTCGGTGCCGAGGATGTTCCAGAGCGCGAGGTCTTTGTGAACGAGGCAGCCTTGAGGCAGATCGAGCAAGACACGGTGGTTTTCGATCTCGGCAGCAATTTCGTCCCGTTGTGTGGCGGTAAGGAAGCCGCGCGAAACGAGGAAGGAGAGATGCTCCTCCAGCCGCAGGTGGAAGTAGTCAGCGTAGGAACTGCGACAGCCTGAAAGTGGTCCGCACAGTCCTCTGTGCGGCTCGAGCGTCGCTAGGACTTCGTTCCGCACAGAGGACTGTGCGGACCACTCTAAGGTGCCGAAGCCTGCCAGCGTGACTGTCTGCCACTTTGCCACCGCCTGCCCGATGTCGAAGGCAATATGTGAGACATCGAGACTCCCGAGCTTGAACCATTGATTCAAATCAGGTGCGGCAATTCGTTCCAAAGCCTGCCACGCAAATGAAACACGGCTCCGCGTGGCATCGCAGCCAAAGACCTTTGGGGTAACGACGCCAACCGAGCTCACTTGATCGAGCACAGCGGACTCAATCGCCAGATGATCATCCTTCTCCGGCCCGTTCTCCACGCGAACAAACATCGCCTTGCCATCCACCTCGGCGTTCCAGGTGAGATGATTTCCCTGCCCGGCTCCGGGACTCAATTCGACGACTTTGGCGTCCAGTTCGCGCAGCAATGCCTCACGAAGCTGCGGCTCGATCTCCGCATCTGCTTCACCACGCGCCTGCGTGCCGTGAAAGGCCGCCTGGCGGTCGCATTTCCAGTAATAGATGTCGCGGCGGCTCATGCGGAGGGCGGACGGCGTTTCCACCAGGCGGCGACGAGACCACCGACGATGTTTTGCATCACGCCGCTGAAGACGGACGCGGCGGCGGCGAGAGGCATTGTGGGGAAGTGCTGCTTGGCCAGCGCGGCAGCCATGCCGCCGTTTTGCATGCCGACCTCAATGCTGACCGTGCGGGCGACGGACTCGGGATAACGCAGCGCTTTGGTGATTCCATAACCCACTCCAAAGCCGATGATGTGCAGCAGAAAGGCGGCAAGAGCCAGCGTCCAAAAGTTTGACGCGATGGCCTCTGCGCTGGCCGCCACGATGCCGCCACTGACGAGCGTGAAGGCCAGCACGGCCACGGTCGGCCCGCACGCGCCGATCTTGTCAGCCGTGCACGGCAGCTTCCACCGAATCAAAACGCCGAGCACCACAGGCGCGACCGTGAGCTGCAGCGCGGACACGCAGAGTCCCCACGCATCGACCGGCACATACTTTCCCGCCAGCACGCTCGTCCACATCGGGGTGAAGAAAAAAGCGAGCAATGTCGAGCACATCGTCAGCACCACGGACAGCGCCACATTCGCCTTGGCAAGGTAGCTGATCATGTTTGACGCCATGCCGCCGGGGCAGCTCGCCACCAGGATGATGCCCACGGCCAGTCCGGGATCGACCCGCAGCACTGTGGCAACAAGCCAGCCGCACAGCGGCATGAGTGTGTATTGCGCGCCAAAGCCCAACGCCACACAGCCGGGCATGCGGCCGATGGCCTTGAAGTCGTCGATGCTCAAAGTCAGCCCCATGCCGAGCATGGAGGCCGCCAGCGACCAGAAGATCCACGGCTTGTCGAACCACAGCATCGTCTGCGGCCAGAAGAACGCGATGACCGCGAGTGTGACGAGCCACACGGGGTAGAGATTGTTGAACCAGTTGAAGAAGCGGGTCATGAGAAGGAGTGAGTTGCCGGGCAGAGCTGGGTGATTTACACTGAAGACATGAACTGGCACCAAGTCATCGACGAGCGCAGCCGCGAGATGGATCAGGTGATCGCCGGTATCCTGCGGCGCTCGCCGGAAAAACTCGCGCTCGTGTCTGCCTGGATTGACCGACGCTTGAGCGATCCGAACTACTCGGATCAGGGCAAGGATGCGCTGCAAGAGTGGGTGGCTGTGATCGAATCTGAGGGTGTGGATGGCGTGCTGCGTGTGCTGGAGGATCGTGGTGAGGAAGCGGTCCGGATGCGGCAGAGCAGCCCGTTTGCCATGCTGATGCCGCAGGAGATGCGGATGGAGATCTTGAAGAAATATGAAGCGCGTCGAACTCGAGCATCTCTTGCGGGCGTCTAGCGGGACGACGGGCGAGAAAGATTTCATCATCATCGGCAGCCAGTCGGTGCTCGGCAAACATCCCGATGCGCCACGAGAACTCCGCATGTCGATGGAGCTGGACCTTTATCCACGTCAGCGCCCGGAGTTGAGCGAAGACATTGAAGGCAGCCTCGGTCGTTACTCCCTCTTCAGCGAAACCTACGGCTACTACGCCGATGGCGTCGGCCCGGAGACGGCGCTGCTGCCTGTGGGCTGGGAATCGCGGCTGACGCCGGTTTGCAATGAGAACACGGGCGGCGCCACAGGCTGGTGCATTGACCCGTGCGACCTGACGATTGCCAAGCTCTATGCCGCGCGGCCGAAGGACATCACCTTCATCCGCGCCATGCTGAAACACCATTTCATCCGCCCGACGGAGATCGAGCGCCTGATCGCCACGTTTGATGTCGAGCAGCTTCGCAAGCGTCTCACGGATGCGTTTACCGTGTGTCGTAGGCCCGATGGGTGAGTCAGACGTCATGGCTGAGGCAGAGTGTCGCGCACGCCATGGAAAGCAGGACCACCAGCGCCGACGTAACCGCCGCTGCTGCCTTTTTCATCCGCCGTGACCCAGAAGGCATACAAGGAACCCGTCGTGAGATGGAAGCGAAATTTCACACCTCGTCCGACCACGTCCGACAAGTCCGACCCGTCGGACCAGTCGATCTTCAGCTTCGTCTGGTCTCCCGAAGCCACCTTCGAGCTGCGGATGACTTTCCCAGCCTCATCGATTACCTCGACCCGGACTTCGCCATTCACGTTCACGAAGAGATGCTTGCCTTTGAACTTCACCGGACGCGTCGTCAGCTCACCAGCACCATCCATCGAAGCAAAGCCATCACGGCGCAGCGTGGCGAGGCCGATGCTGGCACCGGAATACATGCCGCGTGTGCCGCTGGGCGCGATGCCGGAGTAGCCGCAGTAAGGGAAGACGAGCTGGTCATCGAGCACCACACACACGCCGGTCGTGGTGTGCAGGTAGGCGCGGTCCCAGTCGCCTTCTTGGCGGGTCGCGGCGATGAAGGCGCGACGATCCGGCCGATCCCAGTGGAAGCCGTCGCGACTAAAGCCCGCTTTCAACTCGGTGATCTTCGGGAACTTGCCTTGGTCACAGATTTTGTTGTCCGGGCCGAGATGGATCTGAAACATGCCGAGCATCACGCTCTCATAGGCGACCGCGCTGAGGCTGTAGAGCTGCGCAGGCACGCCGACCTGCGGATCTGGCTCGTCGAGACGGTCAGCATTCGCCCAGAAGACCGACTTCGACCAATCCGCGCCCTGCATGAAATCCGGTGACTCGTGATACCAGCGATTGCGTCCGTGCTTGCCGCCCTGCTTGATGCTGTAGCACCACACGTTGCGGAAAGGGTTGTGGAAGATGGAGCAGTAGTCGCCCGCCTTGCCCGTGGGCACAGGCTCCGACCACGCGCGGCCATCGGCGGAGCTTTGCAAAAAGTGGCCTTCCTTGCCGCGATCCGTGAGGAGCTTGAGGCGCGCGTCTTTCGAGGCGAGATCGAGCCACAAGCTGTTGTCGCCGCCCGCGTCGTGACCTTTGGCGAGCAGGACATTGTCTTCGACGATGCCGAGATCTGGCCGCGTCCAGGTTTTCAGATCAGTGCTCGTCGCCAGTGCCAGCGGCCCGCGCCAGCCTGCGGTGTAATACATTTTGAAGTATTTCTCCGCCGGATCGTAAAACACGCCGCCGTGGCCGAGGTAGGTCACGGCTTCCTGGCCTTTTTCACCGAGGGTCGATCCTGCCAGTTCGTGCTTCGTCTCTGCTTTGAAGACCGGATTGCCTGCAAACTTCTTCGCCTGATGGAAGGTGTGTTTGAGTGTGGTTTTCTCGATGAGGAAGTCGTCCACGAATAGCTGGCGGCCCACATCAATCGGGATCGTCTTGAGTGGGCGCTTCAAATACGGCACCTCCATCGGTTCGGCGGAGTTCGGATCGCGGAACGGCGGCGGCCAGGGCAGCGACAGCTCGATGCCGTTGTAGAGCTTTTCGGGCTTCGGGCCGGTGGCTTTGTTCACGAGCAAAAGCAGCTTCGCGTCTTTCGACACGATCTTGCCTGCGAGCACGTCGTCCTCGCGAAACTTCGCCATCAAGATCTCGGCATCGCTGTGGCGGTTCCAATCATAGAGGATGTGGATGATTCCATCCGGCGACTCGAAGCCATCGGGATACGACACCGCGCTGCGTTCATCGAGCAGCAGGCCGCCTTTCCAGGTCTGGCCTTCATCGTCGGAGAGATAGGCGGACATGTGCGTGCGCTTCTGCAAGCGCTCGGCGGGCGAGCCGTTTTTCACGAGCAGGATGCGGCCGGACTTCAATCGGTGCAGGAAGAAGCGTGAGCTGACATTTTGCACTGTCGCGGCCAGGCTTGGTGCGCTCCACGTCGCGCCGCCGTCGGTGGAAAAACTCTCGTGTGGCTGACCACTCGTGCGGGCTAGCATCCATAGGCGGCCATCGCGCAGTTCGACGGTCATGTGCTCGTCGAACTGCCAGCCCGGGAACTGCAAGCTGCCGCGTTCCTTCCACGACACGCCTTCATCGGTGGAGGCAAACACACGCGCAGTTTTCTTCTGCCAATCCGACACCGGCAGCAGCCAGTCGCCATTTTTGAGCACCGTCGGTTTGTTCAGCGTGCAACCTTCCGCGAACATCACTGGCTCGCTCCACGCAGGCTCGGCGGCATCGGGATCATCGCAGCGCATGAACCAGTTTGTGATGCGCTCGCGCGAATCGCCGAGCTGCTGATCGAAAAACAGCCACAAGCGCCCCGCTGAGCTTCTGCGTGGACTCCGTGCGCGCGCCGACTGCCAGACGTGGCTTTGACCATGACGCGCCATCATCATCGCTCGTCGCCAGCAGGAAGTAGCCGTCCTTTTTGTCGCCCGTGCCTGTCCAGCAGCCCCAGATACGCCCCTTCGGCGTGCGATCCATGCCGATGATCATCGCACCAGGTCGCGCCTCATCCTGAAACTCTGCGCCCGGATTCATGATCACGGCTGGTGCCAGCGGATTCAGCCCCCGCACCTGCACGCCACCGCTCATCACCAGCAGCACCATCTTTTTGAACTTCAGCCGCTCGCCGCGCTGCACTTCTTTACGGTAGAGGCTCACGCGATTGATCTCGCCGGGGAAAAGCTGCACCTCGGGCGTCTCGACTTTGGTGAAGCCCGCTTTTTGCAGCGCTTCCTCCTGGCTCGCGGCCGTCGGACGAATGGTCGGCGTCAGGGCGAAAAGCGTTCCAGGCTTCGTCACTTCCACGTCAGTTTTTTCGATGCTCGTGCGGAGGAAAGGCAGGCCGCGCACCGGTTCCGGCAGTTCGTCGATCACATACTCGCGATCCGTGAAAAGCTTCACGCCGGGATTCATGTTCGCCAATTCCCCAGGCAACGGCGGAGGCCAGTCGATGCGCTTCCGGCCTGCTTGCGCCTCGAACTGGCCCGCATCCTCCAGCTTGCCGAACATGATGCGGTCCTTCAGCGTTCCTTGGGTAACGCTGAGCCAAATCACGCCCTGGTGCTCATGCAGCGTGGGATACTGGAATGAATACGGCGTCACGAAGCGGTATTTGCGCTCCCAGGTTTTGCCATCGCGTGAGATGTCGAGATTGAAGATGGTGCGGCGGTCGCCGTTGATCAATTCGGCATCCTGCCAGCCGAGGTAATAGACATCGCCAAACTTGTCGAAAGTGGGTTTCGAGTTTGAGCCATTCACGAAGGGCATCTCCTTGCCGACGCTCCAGGTTTTGCCATCGGCGCTCGTGGTGAAGTGGTAGTTGCCTTTGTCATTGCGGCAGATCGCCATCCAAGTGCCGTCGGGCAGTTGGTTCACGGCGGATTCGCTCAGCTGCTGGGATTGCGGCTCGTTGTAGTGGCCGATCACTTCAAAGGTGACGAGATCGTCGTGCACCAGCGCGAGCGCGTTCTGCCCGACGGGGAAGTTGTTCAGCGCGACGTAGGTCTTGCCGTCGAATTGCTTGAACGAATCGAAGATGAAAAGGCCCGCGTCCCTCGCTGGCCGCTTGAAGCCCTGCGCCGCGGCATCGGCATGAAAATACTGCGGCTGCATGTCGAAGGTGCCCGCCGCTGTTTTGAGCTTCGCGCGGTAGATGCGGTTCTCAAAGGCCGCTCGTTCCAGATCGAAGTCGATATACCACATCTGCGACTGCCGCTTGCCGGGATCCTGACTGGTGAAATAACAACGCAACGTCTTCGCGTCCTTCTGAAGGATGCGAGGCACGAAGCACTGCCCGAACGGCAGCGTTTCGTTATCAAAGACCTGCTCGCTGCGGGCGAAGTCGATGACCTTTTCCACCTCGAGTGTCTTCAGATTCACGATGGACATCGTGACGTAGATGAAAGGCCACGCGGAGCTTTCTCCCGCGCGCTGATCATTCGCTTCGGTCACGAGATAAGCACGATCTCCGACGCAGATGAACTCCGCATCATGCGTGCCTTTGACGCGAGGCGCGGAGGTGTTGATGAGGCGCTGCATCACGATGTCACCAGCGAGCGCGGGGGCCCAACCTGCGGGGACCAATGGCGCGGCTTGAAGAGTGAGTGGCAGAAGAAAAAGGAGGAGTGACTTCATGACGGGGGCTATTTGAGCAGTGAGTCGGTTTCGCTGAGCTTGAAGCGGGTGCTGACGACGGAGTTCTTTTCCGGGCCAGTGGCATACTTGAGATAGGTGGTGGCGATGACGGTGCCGTCGGGGAGGAGTTGGAGATCGGAGTAGCCGCAGTCGGTGTTGCCTTTGCCGGGCGTGTCAGTGGCGCTGCGTGAAGCGTTGTGGAGGAGTTTGATGCGATACTGCCCCTCGCGGCGGTTTACGATGTCATCAAACGTGCCGACCCAGGCGATGTAATGACCGTAGGTGGCGCTGGTTTTTGCCATGTCGCGGAAAGCGACGACGAGGCGGCCATCGGGCGTGACTTTGATAACGTGGCGGTCGCCGGTGAGGGCGGCGGGGAGTTCCAGTGGCTCGCTCCAGGTTTTTGCCTCATCGCGGCTGATGGAGTAGAGCGAGTGATGCTTGCGGCTATTTTCGCGCAGCAGCATGAGCAGTGTTTTGCCATCGGCGTAGCGGGTGACGGCGGGCTGGCCCCAGCGGGCGGGGATTTTCAGAATGCGGCGCTCTTTGCTCCAAGTGAGTCCACCATCGAGCGACTCGCTCTGCACGACGAACTCAGGGAGATCGGACCAGAGGATGAGACGCTTGCCGTCATCGAAGCTGAGGATGGTTTTTGGCGGCACCTCCCCCTCAATGCCGTTGGGCTGCATGGGCGTCCAGGTTTTGCCATCGTCCTCGGACACGGCTTGATGCATGGGATAGGGCGGCTCGCCTTTGCGCCGCCAGTCGAGACCGTCGGCGAAGACGATGAGGCGTGACTTTCCATGCGGATCGACGAGGCGATGAATCGCGGGTGTGTTGGCGGTGGTGTGCCAGTTGGCAGGCACGTCCAGCGGCGCGCTCCAGGTGAGACCTGCGTCATCGCTGCGGGCCAGCGGGCCGATGGTGCGCGCATGATTTACCGTCCAGGCGGTGAACATCGTTTTGCCATCCGGCAGCAGCACAGTGTCACAATGTCCGTGATAAACCTCCGCCGTGCCGCGTGCGATGACGACGTGGCGTTTTGTGTCGGCGGAGAGATCCACGGTGGGAATCGAGACCACGCGCAGGGTGCCGGGCGTGGGACCGGCGTAAGCGGGCACATCTTGCGCATGAAGCGCGGACAAACACGCGGCGGTGAGCACAAGAGTGAAGACAAGGTTGGTCATGTTTCAGCAAACGTGCGGCGCGCGGTGATTTAGCCCATTGACCGTCTCCTTGGCGTGTTATGCTAACACCATGCCCGAAACCACCACCGCCACGCTCAAAGACATCGCCCGCGCCGCTGGTGTGTCGATGATGACGGTGTCGCGGGTGCTGCGTGGGGCACCGAAGGTTTCGGCGGAGAAGCGGGAGCTGGTGCTGCGGGAGGCAAAGCGGCTGGATTACCAGCCAGACCCGCATTTGGCGCGGATGATGCAGGTGGTGCGCGGCAAAAAGGAAACGCGGCTGCGGGCGGTGATCGCCGTGATCCGCGAGCATGTGCCGCAGGATGGGCTGCTGAGCCCGTCGTATCAATATGTGCCCATCGAGGACATCCGGCGGCGTGCGCACGGGCATGGCTACGCGGTGGAGGAGTTTTATCTGGGCAAGGACGGCCTGACGCCGAAGAAGCTACAAAAGATCCTGCATGCGCGCGGCATTGAGGGCGTGATCGTGTCGCCGCAGAGTATGCAGCTTCCGTGCAGCAAGCTGGACTACTCGCCCTTCGCGGCGGTGACGTTTGGGAATGCGATGAGCACGCCCGCGCTGCACATGTGCGCTGGGAACATGACGCTGGGCATTCACACGGCGGCGGAGCAGCTCCATGCGCGCGGCTACCAGCGCATCGGCGTGGCGGTGACGAAGTGGATCGTGAATCGCTCGCAGTTCGGCTACAGCGGCGGTTTGTTTCACTGGCAGCACGGACTGGCGGCGGATGATCGCGTGCCGCTGCTGCTTTTCCCGAGCAACGACATCAGCAAGGGCTTCGAGGCTTTTGCGAAATGGATGCGCGAGCACCAGCCCGACGCGCTGATCACCTTCGACACGCACATTCCAGGCTGGCTGAAGCGCCTCGGCCTGCGCGTGCCGCAGGACATCGGCTTCGTAGTGCATGACTGGACGCCGAAGATGACGGACTGCGCGGGCATTTATCAAAGGCGCGACCATCTCGCCGCTGCCGCCGTCGATTTGATCGTCACGCAACTCTCCCAGCATGAACACGGCGTGCCCGATGTGCCGCGCCAGATCATGATCCCTCCGCAGTGGATGGATGGGCCGAGTGTGCGGGCTTTGAAATAAGCCAGTAAGCAGGAGCCACCGTGGCGACAGGGCAATGTGGACTTATCAAACGCCCCAATTGACTCAACACCCACGCGCGAGGCCCCGCTGTGCCTGCCCCGATCCAGATCATGCCCATGTGGCAATGGATGCTCACGCCAGATGGCGAGTGACACGCTTGCGGTTCACTGCCAGACATTGCCAATCGAATTTACTCTTCCCATGAAACCCCTCCTCACTCTCCTTCTCACCACGACGGCCTTTGCCGCTGAGCCGATCACCAACTCCATTGGCATGAAGCTTGTGCCGATCTCGCCCGGTAGCTTCACGATGGGGCAGGATGGACCGGGTGCGGATTATCAGGTAAAGAAGCACGCGGCGCAGTTTGATGATGCGGACTGGGATGAGAAGCCGGCGCATCGCGTGGTGATCACGCAGGCGTTTCATCTGAGCGCCACGGAGGTGACGGTGGGGCAGTATCGGCAGTATGAGGCCAAGCATCGCGGCCAGAACGAGGACGATGCGGTTACTGAAGTGAGCTGGAACGACGCAGTGGCGTTTTGTGAGTGGTTATCGAAGAAGGAGGGCAAAACGTATCGCCTGCCGACCGAGGCAGAGTGGGAGTTTGCCTGCCGAGCGGACACGACGACGCTGTTTCACACGGGCGACGCGCTTCCGGCCGGTTTTCACTCCTGGCCGAGTGACACGGGCTTGCGCGACCGCTTTTTCCCGGAGGAAAAACTGCCGCCGGAGTATCAGCCGAAGCTCACGAAGCTCTCGCTGAAGGTCGGACGGACTCTGGCGAATGCGTGGGGTCTTTTCGACATGCATGGCAACGTCGCCGAGTGGTGCGCGGACTGGTATGGGCCGTATGAGGCCTCAGAGCAGACTGATCCGCTCGGTCGCGTGGATGGCGACTTCCGCGTGATCCGTGGCGGCAGTCATTCCGTGCAAACGCGGCTGCTGCGCTCGGCGAATCGCACGTCGTGGGTGCAGGAGGCGGTGAATGACCGCATCGGCTTCCGCGTCGTGCTCGGCGAATGGCCGAAAGGTGAGAAGCTGTCGCTGCCGAAGCCCGCTTTGCATGCGCAGAATGTCTCGCAGGTCACGGCGAAGATCGAGCCGATGAATGAGGCTGCACCGTTCTTTGATGGACCGAAGCCTTTCGTCAAAGTGGAGCCAAATTCCTCGGGTCCGACGTTCTCGTGGCACAATCACAGCCCCGGTATCGCCGAATGCCCGAACGGCGATCTGCTGGCGGTGTGGTATTCCTGCGTCGATGAGGCGGGCACGGAGCTGAACAACCTCGCCAGCCGTCTGCGCGTCGGCTCGAGTGAGTGGGAGCCTGCGTCGCTCTTCTGGGATGGTGCGGACGTGAACGATCACGGACCGAAACTCTGGTGGGATGGCGCAAAGACGCTCTTCCACCTCGCTCGCGGTCATCGCGAAAACATCGTGCGCCACAGCACTGACAACGGCGTTACTTGGAGCAAGCCGCAGATCATCCAACCGTGGAGCGAGATCGGCAACCAACTCCTCCGCACTCGCGATGGCACTATCTTGATGTCCCAAGATGTCACCACCACCAGCCTGACGAAAAGCACCGACGGCGGCAAGACCTGGACCTCCGAACCCATCGCCAGCAAGAAGCTCGCGCATCGCAACGGCAGCGCCGCACGTCACGCAGGCATCCACGCGCCCATCGTCGAGCTGAACGACGGTCGTTTGATGAGCTTTGGCCGACTCAACAGCGAATCCGAGCAGAAGCCCTTCAACTTCAAAACCCCCGCCAGCTTCTCCCGCGACGGTGGCAAGACCTGGACGCATGAGGCCACCGAGTTCCCCGCCATCAGCAGCGTGCAGCGTCAGGCGCTCATCCGATTGAAGGAAGGCCCGCTGCTCTTCTGCTCCTTCACCGATCTCTCCGCCAATGCCCGCAAACCCAACGGCATGACCTTCCAAAGCCAAAACGGCGATTTCAACGGCGCAGGCCTCTTCGCCGCGATCTCCTTCGACGACGGCAAAACCTGGCCGAACAAGCGTCTCATCACGCCGGGCGGCAAAGAGCGCACCGTCAACGGTATCGACCGCAACATGTTCCCGCTCAGCGACACCCGCGCCGAGCACAACGGCTACCTCGCCGCCATCCAAACCCGCGACGGCCGCATCCAGCTCATCAGCAGCCGCAATCACTACGTCTTCAACCTCGCCTGGCTCAAAGCGCTGCCGGTGGGGCCGTAGCTTCGGTTGGCAATCGAAGCCTTCCGAGGCATGATTCGATTACCAATCGAATCTACCATGAAACGCTTCCTCAGCCTCATTACCGCCCTCCTCGCGCTGCCGCTGCTTGCGCAGGAGTCGTTGCCCAAGAAGCCCGAGATCTTCGAGATCGAGGGTCACAAAGCCGTCATCTATGCCGCGCCGAAGACAGCCGAGGGCAAGCCTTGGTTGTGGTATGCACCGACGTTGAATGGCGGCGTGTCGATCGTGGGGAGGAAGATGTATTTTGAGGCCTTCATGAAGGTCGGTATCAGCATCGCAGGCTTTGATCTTGGGGAGGTGCGCGGCTCACCGGCGAGTTCGGCAAAGTTCACGCTGTTTTACGAAGCGATGGTGAAGCGTGGTTACTCGCCGAAGCCGATCCTGCTCGGTCAAAGCCGAGGCGGCATGATGACTCTGGCGTGGGCGTTTCGGAATCCCGACAAAGTGCGTGCCTGGGTGGGCATCTATCCCGTCTGCAATCTCGCGAGCTGGCCGCTGAAGAACTCCAAGGCGCAGACGCTCGCTGATTTCGCGATGACCGAGACGGAACTCGTCGCGAAGCTCAGTGAGTTCAATCCCATCGACAACTTGAAGGGCCTGCTTGCGAACAAGGTGCCCATGTTCGCCGTGCATGGCGATTCTGATGTCGTGGTGCCGTATGATTTGAACACGAAGCTGCTCAAAGAACGCTACGAAGCCGGTGGCGGCCAGATCAGCGTCAAAGTGATCCCCGGCGAAGGTCACAAGGTAGGCCCTTCGTTCTTCGAGTGCCGCGAATTGATCGATTTTGTCCTCGGGCTGCCGTAGCTGTTTCTGTCTTCAACCCCCAGCCGCCGTTGGTTGGGCATAACTTGGCGGCGGCGCGATGCTTCACATGAAAAACCAGCTCGCCCACGTCTCCTGTGCGCTCAAAGTCCAACGCGCCTGACCGTTTTTAACGATGCGAACAACTTCCCACAAAACGGCGATTGCAACCGATAGAACTTCTTGGAGTGCCACTCGAATCGACATGGCAAGATCAAGAATCGTCAGCCGCATGCCAAGGATGCGCTGAAGAGAGGGCTTGCTGTTTTGGCGGCTCGGAGGCCACAATCCGGGACCATGCCAGCCAAACCAACCATCCAGCTCATCGCCAGCGGCGACCTGCGCCTTGCCGCCAATCAAACCTGCTGGCCTGCCCAGAAGGCCATGGAGGACGCGCTCACGAAAGCTCTCAAAGCCGAGGGCTTCGAGGTCAAACGAGCGCACCCGTATGACGCGAAGAAGAAGCACGGCTTCATCGCCAGCCAGCGCGAGGGCATCGAGGTGTTTCGTGGTATTGATCCCGACGCGCCGCTGATCGTGGCGGAGGCCGTGTGGCAGTATTCGCATCATGTGCTGGCCGGTTTGACGACGCATCGCGGCCCGATCCTCACCGTGGCGAACTGGAGCGGCCAGTGGCCGGGCTTGGTGGGCCTGCTGAACCTCAACGCCTCGCTCACGAAAGCGGGCGTGACTTACTCGACGCTGTGGAGCGAGACGTTCACCGATTCGTTCTTCACCACCGGCCTGAACGAGTGGCTGACCACCGGCAAGGTCACGCATGATCAATCCCACGTCCGCGCCCTGCCGCTGCTGAAGCTGCCTGCGGAAGACGAAAAACTTGGGAGTGATTTCGGTCGTCGTTTCCGCCATCACAAGGCGATCCTCGGTGTGTTTGATGAAGGCTGCATGGGCATGTTCAACGCGATCATTCCTGACGAACTGCTGCACGCCACAGGCTGCTTCAAGGAGCGTCTCAGCCAGTCCACGCTCTACGCGGCGATGCAAAACGTGAGCGATGCCAACGCGGCGGCCGTTTACGCCTGGCTGAAGCGCAAGGGCCTGCAAATGAAGCTCGGCACCGATGAAGCCACAGAGCTGACGGAGCCGCAGGTGCTGCTTCAATGCAAAATGTACATCGCCGCCGTGCGTCTCGCCGATGAGTTCGGCTGCGACGCCATCGGCATCCAGTATCAGCAGGGACTCAAAGACCTCACACCCGCGAGCGATCTCGTCGAAGGCATGCTCAACAACGCCGACCGCCCGCCGGTGCACAGCGCGGATGGCAAACGCGTGCTGTTTGAAGGCGAGGCGCTGCCGCATTTCAACGAGGTGGACGAATGCGCCGGTCTTGATGGACTGGTGACGTATCGCCTGTGGCGCGAGCTTGGCTTTGCCCCGGAGAACACGCTGCATGACCTGCGCTGGGGTGACGTGGATCGTAGCGGCAGGCGTCAGCATGCCGCGAGCGGAGGAAGACTCACGTCTTCCTCCACGGAGCCGTACATTTGGGTGCTCCTCATCAGCGGCGCGGCACCGCCTGCGCATTTCATCGGCGGTTGGAAGGGCGCGAGCAGCGAGCGGCAGCCCAGCATGTACTTCCGTCTCGGCGGTGGCACGTTGAAAGGCGTCAGCAAACCGGGGCATATCGTGTGGAGCCGTGTGTTTGTGAAGGATGGTGCGCTGCATTGCGACATCGGTGTCGCCGAGGTGGTGAAACTGCCGGAGGCCGAGACGAATCGCCGCTGGCAGGAGACCACGCCGCAGTGGCCGATCATGCACACCGTGCTCAAAGGCGTGTCACGCGACCAGATGATGGCCCGGCACCAGTCGAACCACATCCAGGTCGTCTATTGTCCCAACGAAAAGCAGGCGCACCGCGCCGCACGCATCAAGGCCGCCGCCATGCGCGAGCTTGGCCTGCATGTTTCCTTGTGCGGCGATGTGCGCCTCGCCTAGCATGACCTTTCCACTCCCGACCGTTCCTTTTCGACCATGAAGCTCCTTCCCATCACACTTTTTGCGCTCCTTTGCGGCTATTCCTTGGCCGCTGAGTCCACGCTCACGCCGCTCAAGTACAACAACCCCGGCCTCGTCGTCGATCTCGGCGTCGGTCTGTGGGCCTGGCCGATGCCAATGGACTTCGATGGCGATGGCGACCTCGACCTCGTCGTAAACTGCCCGGACAAGCCCTACAACGGCATTTACTTCTTTGAGAACGCCAGCGGCGACACCTCAAAAAACAAGATGCCCGTCTTCAAACCAGCTAGGCGCATCAGCAAAGGCGCTCAAAACGTGCAGGTCAGCTACCTCGACGGCAAACCCGTCGTGCTCACGCCCGGCAATGCGCATCCCGATTTCCTCAAAACTGGCATCGAGCAGCAGGTGAAGCTCGGCCCGCCCTCCAACGTCCACATGAACAAAGTCCGCGCCAACATGTGGCGCATGGTCGATTTCGACGGCGACGGCAAAAACGATCTCGTCGTCGGTGTCGGCGACTGGACCGAATACGGCTGGGACAACGCCTACACGGCCGACGGCCGCTGGATGAACGGCCCGCTGCGCGGCTACGTGTATCTGCTGAGCAACACAGGCACCAACGAAGCGCCGAAGTATGATAAGCCCAAGAAGATCAACGCCACCGACCGCCCCGTGGAGACCTTTGGCTGGCCTTCGCCGAACTTCGGCGACTTCGACAACGACGGCGACCTCGACCTGCTTTGCGGCGAGTTCCTCGACGGCTTCACCTATTTCCAAAACACCGGCTCCCGCACCAAGCCGAAGTATGCCCTCGGCGTCCGCCTCAAAGCCGACACGGGTAAGTACCTCACGATGGACCTCGAAATGATCACGCCGACGGCCATCGACTGGGACAAGGACGGCGACCTCGACCTCATCTGCGGCGATGAAGACGGCCGCGTGGCCTTCATCGAGCACACCGGCAAGTTCGACGCCAAAGCGCCCATCTATGCCGAGCCTCGCTACTTCCAGCAAGAGGCCGATCAGGTGAAGTTCGGCGCCCTCGTCACGCCCGTCGGTTTCGACTGGGATGGCGATGGCGACACCGATCTCATCTGCGGCAACACCGCCGGTTATGTTGCCTTCATTGAAAATCTCAGCGGCAAAGGTGTGGAGCAGCCCAAGTGGGCCGCACCAGTCAAACTCGAAGCCGCAGGCAAAGTCATCCGTCCGATGGCTGGCCCCAATGGCAGCATCCAAGGCCCCTGCGAGGCCAAATGGGGCTACACCACGCAAACCATCGCCGATTGGGATCAAGACGGCCTGCCTGACTTGCTGCTCAATTCCATCCTCGGCAAAGTCGTGTGGTTCAAAAACATCGGCACACGCCAAAAACCGCAACTCGCCGCCGCACAGCCCATCGAGGTCGAATGGAACGGCGAACAGCCTCATCTCGCCTACGGCTGGCTGCGTCCCGAAGGCAAAGCGCTGCTCACCCAATGGCGCACCACGCCCGTCGGAATCGATTGGAACAAGGACGGCCTCACTGACCTCGTCATGCTCGATCAAGAGGGCTACCCCGCCTTTTTCGAGCGTGCCAAGCAGGGTGACAAGCTCGTGCTCAAGCATCCGCAACGCGTCATCTGTGCCTCCAAAGACGCGAAGAAGCCCGGTTTGCTCAACAAGGCTCTCGAACACCTCAAAGTGAAGACTCCCGTAGCCATGACGCCTGGCGAACCGCTGCGCCTCAATGCGGGCATCGCAGGCAAGAGCGGTCGTCGCAAGCTCTGCATCATGGACTGGGATCAGGACGGCCAGCTCGACATCCTCCTCAACTCCGCCAACGCCAACTTCCTCCGCCAGGAGAGCGCCAGTGAAGGCAAATGGTTCTTCACCGACATGGGCCTCCTCTCCGATGCCAACATCGAAGGCCACGACGTGAGCCCCACGACCGTCGATTTCAACGCAGATGGCGTGCCCGACTTCGTCGGCGGCGCAGAAGACGGGCATCTGTATTACATGCGGAATCCGAAGGCGAAGTGAACGCAGCGCTGCTCTCGCGTAGAAGCACGCGTTAGCGTGCCTGCTTGCGGAGCCTTGGCGACGCTCGTTTGGAAGACTCACGTCTTCTTCTACGATGAAGCGCGTGCTCGTAGAGGCAGGCGTTAGCATGCCTTCTGGGTTGGCACGCACGAGTTGTCGCTCGGCGGAAGGCTGACGCCATCCGCTACGAGAAAGGCTCCGCTCTATGCATGCCTCGAATTGGGAGCGAAGGCTCACGCCTTCTTCTACGAATCGCCGCGATTCCGCTCAATCATCGCCGAACGAATCTTCCAAAAGCGTTCCCAATACTTTTCCTGGAGCGGATGAAGCGTGGGATAGCCTGGCAGCATCGCACCGAGGTAGGGCCACTCGCTCGCTTCCGTCACCAAACCCGCCCGCACCGGGTTCTGCTGGATGTACCACGCCATCTCCCGCACCGCATCCGCGCCTCGCTCACTCTGACGCAGGACATGGTCATACGCCTGCTTTTGAAAGCGTGCCCCCGAGAGACTGCGGCCCAAAAGAGGGTTTATCTGTTCGCGGAAGAACTTGGCGGCCCGTTTTTGATACGTGTCCGAGGAAATGCCCATCCAGAGCAGGTGCAGGTGATCCGGCATGAGGCAGTAAATGGGGCAGACGAGATCGTGGCGTGCCATCGTGTGCAGCAGGATTTCGCGAAAGCGGGCGTGGAATCCCGGCTTCAGCCAGCCTTGGGCGCGATCCTGGATTGTCATCTGCCAGTGAACGGCGCTGAGTCCTCGGTAAAAGCCTGCTGGGAGGCGACGAAGCCAGTCATGCTTTTGTTCGAGTGGAGGTTCTTTTTCGGACTCCATGCGCGAATCATGGCTGATCAGGTCGGGCGCTGTCGAGCGCAAAAAAGCGCAAAGTAGAGGCAGGTGTCAGCATGCCTTGTGGGCTTTGGGGACGTTCGGCGGAAGGCTGACGCCATCCGCTACGGTAGTGGCGGGCGTCAGCACGCCGAAGGTCTTTGACGCGGCGATTCCGCACTCCATGAAGGAAGGCTCACGCCTTCTTGTACATGCCCCTCCTCGAACTCCTCTCCCTCATCGCCGCTGGATGCGCGGCGGGGGCGATCAATGCCATCGCGGGTGGTGGGACGCTCGTGACGTTTCCGGTGCTGCTCATGTTTGGCACGCCGCCGGTGCTGGCGAATGCGACGAGCACCGTGGGGCTCGTGATCGGCACGGCGGGCAGCATCGTGAGCTTTCGCGGGCATTTGAAGGCGATTCGCGAGCAACTGTGGCGCTTCATCCCGATCTGCCTCATCGGCGCGGCGTTAGGGAGCTGGTTGCTGACGCAGACGAGCGACGACCAGTTCTCCAAGCTCGTGCCCTTCCTCGTGCTGTTCGCCACGGTGCTGTTTTTTCTCCAGGGCTTTCTGCGCAAGCCACACGCAACATCGAGAAGGAAGACGCTCTGGTTCTCGCTCGCGCTGCAACTGCCCGTGGCGATCTACGGCGCGTTTTTCGGCGCGGGCATCGGCATCTTGATGCTCGCCTCATTCGGGTTCATGGGCATGACGCACATCCATGAGATGAACGCGTTGAAGAATCTGCTCGGCTCTCTCATCAACGTCGTCGCGGCGGTATGGTTCATCGCGGCGGGCATGGTACACTGGCCGCAGGCGCTGGCGCTGACCACGGGGGCGCTGGTGGGCTATTATTTCGGCGCGCATTACTCGCAGCGCATCGAGCCGAGGAGTGTGCGGCATGTCATCACGGCGATTGGCCTCATCATCTCCATCGTGATGTTCTGGCGGCAGTTTGGATGACAAAGCACCCGATCACGACTATCTGCCGCCACATGCGTTTCCTCCTCGCCTCCCTTTTGTCCTGCTGCGGTCTTGCCAGTTGCTCGCTGATCACCGTGCCGCTGGGCGCGGCGGGCACGGTGGCAGGTGCCACGGTCAAAGCCACGGGGGGAGTCGCCAAAGCAGGTGTGCAGGCCATGGGCAGCCACCACCAGGCGGCACCGCAGCCCCAGCAGCCGTATTATCCGCCCCAAGGCTACCCTCAGCAGCAACAGCCTTATCCGGCGCAGTACTATCCACCTCAGCATGGGTATCCGCAGCAGCAGTATGCGCCACAGTATCCGCAACAGCCGCAGGCCTACCCCTATCCGCCCCAGCATCCGCAGGGCCAGTGGTATCAAGGCCGCTGGTATCCCTATCCGCCGCAGCAGACGCGGTGATGGGTTTGGATGACAAATCCGCCAAATGCGGTTACATCCAGACGCATGAAACCTTGCGCTTTTCTTGCATTCCTGTGCCTCACCTCTGCTGGCTGCTCGCTCATCACCGTGCCGGTGAAAACAGCCGGCAGCATCGTGACGACCACCGTCAAAACGACGGGCGACATCGTGACGGCTCCTTTTGATGCAGTGGCTGGGCGTAAAGCGTCACCCGAAGACGAGCCAGAGGACAAAAAGAAGAAGAACCGGGAAGAAGAACGGCCAGAGCCGACTTATTACCTGGAGGAATCACGCCCGGCACAGCCTGCGGATCGGTGATCGCCCGGAGTCAGCGTTTATTGGGATCTTCAAAGGGAGAGGCATCCAGGAGTTCCAGCCAGAGTTTGGCTCCTTCCTGCCGCCATGTCAGAGTGACCTTGAACAGAGCTGGCTCGTCCCATGGTAACAGCTTCGTGAGGTGTTTTTGAACTGCGGCGTTCTTCTTCAAAAAGGCATGCTCATGCGATGCGCCTGCCGACACGCGGAAACATTCCATCTCAGAAGCACCGGGAACGTCGTCATCAAAATAATGTGCCCGTGATAACCAGGCGATTAGCGTCGTTGTTCCTGAAGCGGTTTTTTTGAGAAACTGGGACAGCGCTATTTCGCCGAGGGCTATCTTTTGCTCGTGTGGCTGGTTCTCAGCAAAGTGCCAGCGCGCGATCGCCTCGCGAAACGGTTCGGGCATGCGTTGTTTTATAGCCGCAGGAATGACCGGTTGCATAAACACTTGGTCGGATGGCTTGCCTGATTCTGGCAGGTGATGCCAGCGCACGATGCTGGGGGAGGCCAGCCACAGCTCGTCCTTCTCACGATCCCAGTAGATGATGAACAACTCGTTCTGGATCGCCAAGGGTGCAAAGACGGTCATGCCCTGGGCACCGTCCGCAAGGCTGTCTTTCAACGTGTAGCTGCGCATGTTTGACGTGCCGTCTTTGCCGACCAGCGGACGGAAGCCGACAACGAGTGTGAACCGACGGTTCAGCGACCGTGTGCCAGATGAGATGAGAAAACGCGGATCATCGGTGACAAAGGCGGGAACTCCCGTCGTGGCCTTTTTCCGCTCCTGTTCGAGCAGCTTTTCCAGCATGGCGATCTGTGTCTCCGCCGCCTTCATCTGCGGATGCTGCGGGCCGAGAGTCTTGCCGAGCATCTCCCTGTGCTGGTGATGTTTCAGCAAGTCGTCCTGGAGGCGCTGCTCCCAGGCCGTGGGTTTGAACTTGGCGGCCTCTCCCTTCTGCGGTGCAGCCTGCGTGGTTTCACGCGCGAGTTGTTCGGTCAAAGCAGCACCTCCAGCTTGGCGATAGCTGAATACAAGTGTGCTCAAGATGCCGCCGGCCAGGAGCAGCAGCCCCAAAAGAACCAGCAGTGCCACCGCGCATCCGTTGCGTCCGGCTTGGAAGGACTGGCGGATTTTCCAGATCATCGCGCCAATGCTGCCGAGCAGAGTGATCGAGATCACCAACAACAGGACCACTGGCATGAGTGGCGTCTGTGGCGCGGGTGCGCCGCCAGGAGAAATCACGTCGTCATGCCAGAGGATGAGCATGGCCGCCAGTGCGCCTGCGCATAAAATACCAGCGATCAAGATGCGCATCCCGCGTCTGGTCGGGGGTCTCGCACCAGAAGAAAAGGTGAGCACACCTGCCACGAGCAGGGCACCGGAAATCCAGTAGAAGATCGCGATGCGTCCCTGCTCGGTTCCCTGCTTGAGCACCGTCGCCTGATTCAGCGCAAACTCCGCCTGCTGGGCCTTGGTTTGCAGCGCCTGCCACTCGCGGGTCAATGTCTCGACTTCCGGAGTGTTTTGCGCTTTTCGCGCGGCGGCCAGTTGGTTGAGCTTGCCCGCCACTTCGAGCTTCGCGGCACTCCAATGCTGCTCTGCCTCACGGCGGGCTTTGAGATGCAGGCGCGCGGCTTTCGTGAGGCCGAAGTCATCCACGATCTCGTTCAACGCGGGCGCACCAAGCAGCATGACCAGGCCAAGCACCATCCCGAGCGCTCCGAGCCACTTCCGGGGTCGTGAAGGCGATGCCAGCGGAGCTTCCATCTCAGGCTTCACTGGCGGCGCAGCCACGGCTTCGGCCAGTTGCGTGCGAAACTCTGCCGCCGTGGAGAATCGCATTTCCGGGCGTGTTTCCAGCGCCCTCAGCACCACTTCATCAAGCCGCACGTCGATCTGCACACGCTTCGACGGCGGCTCCAGCTTGTCTTTCGGCAGTTCGCCCGTCAGCAGCTCATAGAGCACCACGCCGAGCGAATAAATGTCCGCACGATGATCCACATGACGCGGATCGTTCTGCTGTTCCGGCGCGGCATAGATCGGCGTGCCGAAGGGCTGCGATAGCGACTCACAGCCATCTTCACTGGCCGCGCCGATCATCTTCGCGATGCCGAAGTCGGCGATCTTCACGCGTCCGTCCTTGTCCATCAGCAGGTTCTCCGGCTTGATGTCACGATGCACGATGCCGTGCTCGTGGGCGTATTGCAGCGCCTCGCACACCGGCGGCACGATGGCCAGCGCCTGCTCCGGTGTGAAACGTCCCGCTGTCATCGCCTGCCGCAGATTCACCCCATCGACGAACTCCATCAGCAGAAAATAGAAGCCGCCTGCCTGGCCGAAGTCGTGAATCGTGACAATGTGCGGGTGATTTAGCGCGGCGAGCGCCTGTGCCTCCTTTTCAAAGCGTGCGGCGAAGTTGGCATCGTCCGCACGCTCCGGCGCGAGCAGTTTCAACGCCACGAGGCGGTTCAGCGACTTCTGACGCGCTTTATAGACCACGCCCATGCCGCCCCGGCCCAGGCATTCGAGGATTTCGAGCTGCGGGAAGTGCGGAGCCAGTTCCTCCGGCGTTAACGGTGTTTGCGTGGCGACCGGCGCGGCATCCGGCGGCATCGTTTCGGTCACGAAGTTCAATGCGGCGAGACAACGCGGGCACAAACCTTGCGGCGCGTCACTCGGCAGTTCGCGGCCGCATTTGGGGCATGGGGTGGATTCGGAATTCATCGCTTCCACGGGTAGTTCAGGGATTTCGCGGGCCTGTTACAAGCGATTTCCCATCAAACTCCGCCCAGCACGGCCACGATGTGCCTCATCTCCGTTTCCACGTCCTCACCTTCCGCCAACGTCGCGGCGATGTTTTCGCGAAACAGTTCACGAAAACGCTTTCGCAGACGATGCACCGCCACTCGTGCCGCGCCTTCACTGGAATCGGTTTTTGCCGCCAGTTCCGCATACGAGATGCTCCCTCGATCCAGCGTGAGGCAGTGCTTCATCGCCTGAAAATCGTCTGCTTTGCCTGCGGCGGCGAATTCAGCCTCCAAAGCGGCAAGAGTCTGCTCCAGCAGCGTCATGGCCCAACGCCGCTCAAACATCGCATCTGGCGCGAGTTCAGGCTCGCTTGCAAATCGACGCTCCGCATCCTCCGCATCCAACGGCACATGCGTGATGTGACCGCCGCGTTTCAGCGAGGAATTTTTGTGCCACTCGTTGATCAGGAAGCGCTTCATTGCCACGAGCAGAAACGTGCGAAAACGGCCGTGCTCAGGCCCGGCGGCCCGCAGCCAGTCCTTTTCCAGCAATCGCGCAAAAAACTCCTGCGTCAGATCCTGCGCGTCATGTGGGGCATGCCCGTCACGCCGCACATACGCGTAGAGCGGATACCAGTAGGCGCGGCACAGCGTCTCCATCGCCTGCTGTGAGTTCTCATGCTTTGCCGCCAGCACGATCGACCAGCGCGTGGTCACGAAAAGCGGTGAAAGAGGCTCGTTGGCAGGCATGGTCGGCGGCGTTTCTTCAAGAAACACGGCCAGTTGTTACACGAAATCACGCCAACTGCCACGGGCCGCGCATCGGCCGTGTTTGCATGGCCGCAGCTTCGGTGTCATCCAGGATCTGCTCCTTCGCCGGGTCCCAGCGGAGTTTTTCGCGCTTCAAGCGCAGGCCGATGTTCGCGAGATGCGCGATGGTGATGCTGCGGTGCGCGTACTCGATGGGCGCGGCGGGTTTCACGCCGTCGCGGATGGCGTCGATGAAGTTGCGGAAGTGGTCCTTGCTTTCGTAGAGGCGCACATCGTCTTCACTGAGCGGTTTGCGCAGAGAATCGGGTTTGATCTCAAGTTTGCCCCGTGTGCAAAGCACGCTGCCGTCCTCGCCTTCAAAGGAGATGCCGGAGCCGAAGCCCTGCTTGTCCATGACGCGCACCGTGGTGCTATCGGCGTAGCGGTAGGCGAAGGAGTATTTTGGCGTGGTGGTGTAAAGGCTGCCGGGCGCGGGCCATTCGGCTTTGAGGTCGAAGAACTCCACCGGGCCGCTTTCATCCTGGCCCAGCGCCCATTGCACGATGTCGAGGTGATGCGCGCCGAAGTCGGTGATGTTCCCGCCGGAGTAATCGTAGAACCAGCGCCAGTTCGAGTGCAGCCGCGCCGGGCAAAACGGCGCTTCGGGCGCGGGCCCGAGCCACATTTCGTAATTCAGCCCCTCAGGCACGGGTGCTGGCTCGGTTTGCGAGGCGCAGCCGTTGTTGTCGCGGTTGTCACTGGCCAGACCAACGCGGATTTGCTTCAGCTTGCCGATCTTGCCGTTGCGGACGTATTCGCAGGCCATGCGGAAGTGAATGTCGCTGCGTTGCTGGCTGCCCGTCTGCCACACGACACCGCTTTGGCGCACGACATCGCTCATGAAGCGGCCTTGCGCGATGGTGAGGCTCAGCGGCTTCTCGCAGTAGATGTGTTTTTTCGCCCGCGCTGCGGCGACGGCCTGCAACGCATGCCAATGATCCGGCGTGGCGATCTGCACGGCATCGACATCGCTCCGAGCCAGCACCTCGCGGAAATCCTCATGTGTGGCGCAGCCTTGGGTGCCGTAGGTCGTGTCCACCAGCCGCCGTGCGGGTTCGCGACCGAGCGTGCCCGCCTTTTTGATGATGCCCTTGTTGTAGCGGTCCGATTCGCGCTCCACATCGCACACGGCGATGACCTGCACGCGCTCGTCCTGGAGGAAATTCTTCACCACGTCCGTCCCGCGACCGCCGCAGCCGATGAGCGCCAGCGTGGTGCGATTTGAGGGTGCCACCGCGCCGTCTTTGCCCAGAGCCGAGGATGGAATGATCGTCGGAAACCCCAGCGCGGCTCCCGCGGCGGAACACATCTGGAGGAAATGGCGGCGGGAAGAGTTGGTCTGGCTCATGGCGGAATCCTAAACGCCTCCTGAATGCCGTTTGATCAAAGCCATGGCTCTAAAACGTTCTGTTTCCGCCATGGCTTGACCTGCCGCCGAATTATCTGGTACAGGATTGGATTCGCTGGCAGAAAGGCAAGATCGTTGCCAATCGACTGCGACAGCAACCGCAGATGCTTCAGCAGGGAATCCAATGGCTGCTACATGATCAAGCGACACTCTCATCACACGATGCCGAATGGCTGGCCCTCTTAAGTGCAGGCGATGACGAGGCTGTGGCAGAGGTGTTGGAAGATGCCGGAGACACCGGACAGCGGCTGCGCTCCGGGATGCCATTCAAGGGCGAGCCGTTTGTAACCCCTCAAGAAATGGAGCACCTGCATGAAAGCGCTTACCGAGGCTGACTTTCTCATCATTTCTTTGCGTCCTGCCGGGTTTGCGTGAAAAGCTGCTGCTAACATGGCACTTGAAAAAATCACCCTCGGCACCCGCGGCAGCGAACTGGCCCTCACGCAGACAAACATGGTCACGGCGGAGCTGCAAACCGCGTTCCCGCACCTGCGCATTGAGCGTCAGATCATCCAGACCAGCGGCGACAAGCGCCAGGACCTGCGTTTCTCCGAATTCAGCGATGTGGCGCAGGTGGACAAGGGCATCTTCATCAAGGAACTCGAAATAGCCCTCGAAAACAGCCAGATCGACGCCGCAGTTCACAGCCTGAAGGACGTGCCGAGCGATCTCGCCGCTGGATTCACCATCGCCGCTGTGCTGCCGCGTGCCGCCATCGAAGACGTGCTCATCACCGCGCAGCCGTTCACTTTGGAAACGCTTCCGCAAGGTGCCCGCGTCGGCACCAGCAGCGTGCGGCGTGCCGCGCAGCTCAAGTTTCTGCGTCCTGATGTGCAGATTGTCGAGATTCGCGGCAACGTACCCACGCGCGTTAAGAAAGTGCTCGGGGAAAACGCGCTGGATGCCGTTTTGCTCGCCGCCGCCGGCTTGCTGCGCCTCGGCCTGCTCAACGCGAACCTCAGCCGCATTCATATCGCTGACCAGACCCTGCACGCCTTGGTGCTCGATCCCACGAAATTCCTCCCCGCCGCAGGCCAGGGGGCCATCGCCATCGAGTGTCGTGCGGGCGATGCGGCCTCGATCCAGGCCATTCGTTCCCTCAATCACGCCGAGACCGAGTCACGCGTCATCGCCGAGCGTGCGTTCCTGAAGATCCTCGGTGCTGGCTGCCAGACGCCCGTCGGTGCGCACACCTGGATCAGAGACGGCCAGCTTCACATGGCCGTGCGCGTCTTCAATGAGGCCGATCTCTCCGTGCCGCCGGTCGAGCGTGAGGCACATCGCCCGATACATGAGGCCATTCAGCTCGCCGTTGATCTGGCGGCCATGCTGTGACGATGGCGCAACTAAGGCCGTGAAGTCGCGTTAGAGGGCGTATGAAACCAACCCCATTCCGCATGTTTGCCCTCGTGGCAGCCCTGCTGCCCGCTGTCGCTTTTGCCGCCAGAGACGGCAAGCGTCCTCAGAAATCCGCCGCCCGCCCTGACGGTGCTGCTGCCGAAGTCCTCAAGATCTTCGACAAGAACGAGAACCATCAAATCGATGCTGACGAGCTGCCTGCTTTGCAGAAGGCATTCATCACGCTGAAGAACCTCGACAAGAACAACAACAGTGAGATCGAGCTGGCCGAGGTCGAAAGTCTGAAACCTCAGGCTTCCGATGACCGGAGAGGCCGGATGTTCGCTGGCCTCAAGCGGGTGGACAAGAACGGCAATCACAAGATCGACGCCGACGAGGTCGAAGGACTGCAAAAGATGATCGCAGGCGGCAGAATGATGACGCGCCTGGATCGCAACGGCAATGGCAAGCTCGAAGCCGAGGAGTTGGAGCGACTGAACCAACATCTTGAGCAAGGTCTGGGCAGACAACGCGGTGCGACCAGCACGCCCTCGGTCCGCAAGGCACCCGAGAAACCCGCTGAGACTCCGCCTTCGAAATCGCCCAAGACAGAAGAGAAAAAAGACACACCCGCTGAGCCGAAACCTGAGGCCAAACCACCGGGCAACTTCGGTAGCTGAGCCGTTTCTGACTTCAATTCGAGGACGTCGCGGGGCCGTTCTTGCCCGGAGGGAAGAAGCTGATGTCGATGCCTTCTTTGCGCAGGGCTTTCTTCACGTCCTCGCCGAGCTGGGCGTAGGTGCGCTCGCGCATGAGGTGTTTTTTCACCGCCGCCTGCTCCTCCTCATTGGTTTTCACGTTCTCGATCTCACGCAGGTAGGCGATGATGTTCGAGGCGTCGCCGTTGCCGTCGAGATGGTAGAAGTAATAGGTCAGCAAACCGGCGGTGCCGTAGTTTTCGGTGGCCGCGCCGTCTTTGCCGAGCGCGGCAGCCCAGCGGCGGCCGTCGATGGTCATGAGCTCTTCCAGGTCGATCATCGTGAAGCTTTTGCCGCCGCCTGAGTAGTTCATGCGTCGTGCGTAGCCTTGCAGTTGGCGGTTCAGGCCGATGAGGCTGAAGCCACCGTTGCGCTTGTATTCCAGCATCTCGACGTATTCGGCGCTGCCTTCGATATACCATGTCGGCAGCCGGCCCAGCCAGTGGTTCATCATTTGATGAGTGATCTCATGGATGAGCGTGGCCATGTCGTCATCGCTGTTGTTTTCCAGGGAGACGCGGCTGCCGACCATCTTCACGCCGAGGCTTTGCAGCGGCACCATGAGCGCTTTTTTCCCGCTCATGTACACACCGGCGGAGCCTTCGATGCCGCCTGCCTCCATGTAATCGCTCTTATTCGTGAACAGACGCGCCAGGAATATCTCACGCAGCTTCTCGGGCTGCGGTTTCAAATCGAGCGGCAGCAGGCAGTTCAGCATCCAGGTGGACTCAAAGATGCGCCCGAACTCGCGCACCACGTTGGAACCGAGCTTGGAGTCGCACTGGAACTCGTAATGCGGCGAGCGGTAGATGTATTCGTTCTTCTCGGCGTCTTCCTTCACGACGATGACCTCCGGCCGGTCTGGCAGGGAGAAGGAACGCGGCCAGGTTTTGCTGGCGGCGACCTCGCCTGGCGCGGTAGCTGCGGTCACTGGCGCGGCGGTCTGGCTTTTGGCAAAAGTCTGGTCTTCAGCGGACAGGCGTGCCAGCGGCACATCGACGGTGCTGCCGCTCGCCATGCGAACCTTCACCGCATCACCTTCGAGCGAGATGAAGGCAGCCTCCATCTTCCGACCGTCCGCGCTGGTCCAGATGCGCAGGGCGGGGGACTGAGCGTGGAGGGCGGCGGCTGAGATCAACAGCACGGCCAGGAGGGTGAAAAAGGGCAGCTTCATGGTTGGGAACAGAAATTGTGGAGGAAACGCCCGGTGGTGTCGAGATTTTAGATGGAGGGTGTTTTCAGAAAAATGGGAGAACTCCTCATTTTTTACTCGCCAACAAACAAGCCGCCCGGCTAGGCTTGCCGAGTCTATTGTTTATTCAAACTCATGAAAACACTTGTCTCCCTCCTCACCATCCTCGCGCTCAGCTTGTCCCTGACTGCCGCTGAAACGTCTTCCAAGAAGAAAAGCACCACCAAGCCGAAGGCTCCTGCCGCCGAGACGGCCAAACCGTCCGCCAAGGTCGAGGCGATCGCCAAAACGCTCACCGCCTCGCAAAAATCCAAGCTGCTCGCTTTGCTGAACGACGGAGATGATGCGGAACTGATGACCATCCCGAACGTGGGCAAAACCCGCGCTGCCGCGATCAAAAAGGCCCGTCCTTTTGCGGATGTGACCAACGTGACGAAAGTCGAGGGCATCGGCGAGGCCACCTTTGCTGAAATGGTCGCTCATGCTAAGGCTGGCTTCCCGCCGCCGGAGAAAAAAGACGAGCCTGCGACCGAAAAGAAGAAAGCCCCGGCCAAGAAAAAGTCTCCCGAGAAGAAAAAGGAGACGAAGTGAGGATCTAAAAGCCTTTGTGCATCCTGTCGGCCCCTGCCTGCTTCCCAGCAGCAGGGGCTGAATGTTTTCATGCCCTCATCCGAGGTCACACTGACGTTAAAGGCGGACCTTGTGAAATTTTTCACAAATAGCGGTTGCCGCTCTGCGGGAGACTCGGATAATCGCGCACCCCTCTTTCCCCTGCGGTATCCGCGCAATGGCCACCATCATCGTACAACGCCCCAAGCTCGCCTGGCATGAACGCTGGTTCATTTCCACGCTCCTCAAGGGCCTGAAAATCACCGTCGGCCATGGTATCAAGACCTTCCTGCAAATCGCCGGGAAGAAGCCGAAGGTGACGATGGAGTACCCGGAGCAGAAGTGGGACGAGCATCTGCCGGAATACTACCGTGGTGCCCCGGCCCTCGTCACCGACGAGCATGATCGCGAGCGCTGCGTGAGCTGCCAACTCTGCGAGTTCATCTGCCCGCCGAAGGCCATCAAAATCACCCCGGGCGAGATCCCCAGCGATGATCCGTGGGCGAAGGTCGAAAAGCGGCCCAAGGAGTTCGAAATCGACATGATCCGCTGCATTTACTGCGGCATGTGCGAGGAAGTTTGCCCGGAGCAGGCCATTTACCTGCGCAAGGATTACGCCATCACCGGTCTCTCCCGCCAGGAGATGGTCCACGACAAGAAGCGCCTTTATGAAATCGGCGGCCAGCGCGTGGGGCTGGTAAACAAGTGGAACGAATTGAAGTGATGCCCCCGCTGCTCTTCTACCTGCTGGCATTGATCACCCTGGGCTTCGGCTTCATGGTCGTCACGGGACGCAATCCGGTGTCCTGCGCCTTGTCGCTCGCGGCCTGTTTCGTGGGCCTTGCGTCGCTGTTCCTGAGCCTTGATGCTTATTTCATCGGCGTGATCCAGATCCTCGTCTATGCCGGCGCGGTGATGGTGCTGTTCCTATTCATCATCATGCTGCTGGACATCAAGGCGGAGGAAGGCAAGAAGCTGAGCCTGGCCCCGATCATCTCCGGCGTGCTCATTGCGGTGCTGCTCGTCCTGCAAATCATCACAGTCGTCAGCCGCGCCGACATCGCGAAGAAAAGCTCCGCCAACACGCCCCTGGCCCTCACCGAGGCCGCAGGCAAGATGGGGCGTGCAGCGCTGCCTACGATCACCAACGATCTCAAGGAAGGCACGCTGCCGGACGCCAAGCTGATCGGCTTCACGTTGTTTGACCAATACGGCTTCCACCTTCAGGTCGTCGGCCTGCTGCTGCTTGTCGGCACGATCGGCGTCGTGGTTCTCAGCAAACGCGAAAGGAGCAGCGCGCCATGATCACACTCGGTCATTACCTCGTCGTCAGCGGCATGCTGTTCGCGCTTGGGCTGGCAGGCGTCATCGCCCGCCGGAACATCCTGATCGTTTACATGTGCCTGGAAATGATGCTCAGCGCCGCAAACCTCGCGCTGGTCGGCTTCTCCCGCTTCCATCTCGTCAACGGCCTCCCGGACTACACCGCGCAGTCGCTCGTGTTCTTCACCATCACCGTGGCCGCCGCCGAGGTGGCCGTGGGACTTGCCATCATCGTGGCGCTCTTCCGCACGAAGCAGAGTGTCGATGTCGAGTCCGTCACCAAACTTCAGGGATAACGAGACGCCATGCACGCCAGCATCATCCTACTGCTTCCGTTTTTCTCGGCCTTGGTCATCCTCCTGGGGCATCGTCAGCTCAAAGGGGCCTCCGTCCTCATCTCCGTCGGTTCCTCGATTATTTCCTTCGTTGCCTGCCTGTTCTTCCTGGCGGCTGACGATGACAACCGACTGCTGCTGCCCTTCATCGAAGTCGGAACCTTCAACGCCGGCATTGATGCGCTGATCGACAAGCAGAGCCGCGGCATGATGTTTATCGTCAGCTTCGTCGGCATGCTGGTTCACATCTTCTCGCTCGGCTACATGAAGGATGACGAGGCGAAACCACGTTTCTTCGGGTCGCTGTCGCTCTTCATGTTCTCCATGACCGGCATCGTGCTGGCCGGGAACCTGATCATGATGTTCATCTTCTGGGAGCTGGTCGGATTGAGTTCCTACCTACTCATCGGCCACTGGTATCAGAAGGCGAGTGCTGCGGAAGCTTGTAAAAAAGCCTTCCTCACCAATCGCATCGGCGATTTCGGCTTCATGATCGGCATCCTGCTGCTGTTCGGTGCGAACGGCGGCAATGTGAACCTGATCGACCTCGAAACGGCCTTCACCTCCGGCCCGCTGCGTCCGGACGCGCCGGGTTACAGCGCCGGATTCACCACGGCGGCCGCTTTGTGCATCTTCCTCGGCGCAGTTGGCAAGTCCGCCCAGTTCCCGCTGCATGTCTGGCTTCCAGACGCGATGGAAGGCCCCACGCCGGTTTCCGCGCTCATCCACGCCGCCACGATGGTCGCCGCCGGTGTTTACATGCTGGTGCGCGTAAGTTTCCTCGTCACCGCCTCGCCGCTCGCGGCGGAAATCATCGCCGGCATCGGCTGCGGCACCGCGCTGCTTGCCGCGTTGATGGCGACGCAGCAGAACGACATCAAGCGCGTCCTCGCCTACTCCACGCTCTCACAGCTCGGTTACATGGTCATGGCCGTCGGTGCCGTGGCGATGGCCGCGCAGCACGGGCATCAGGGAGCGCACGCCGCCGACCCAGGTCATCCCGCCATGTTCCACCTCTACACGCACGCTTTCTTCAAGGCGATGCTCTTCCTCGGCTCCGGCGCGGTGATTTATGCCTGCCACCACGAGCAGGACATCTGGAAAATGGGCGGCCTGCGCAAGCACATGCCGG
>Ga0209573_1000219_pt1 | contig 143819 bp, 75 predicted proteins | sample TNRBio252014_DNA_FD_185870 | JGI IMG/M metagenome (GOLD analysis project Ga0209573, IMG submission 185870) | Wastewater treatment Type I Accumulibacter community from EBPR Bioreactor in Madison, WI, USA - TNR Reactor_6/25/2014_ DNA (SPAdes)... | ecosystem: Engineered > Bioreactor > EBPR >...
TCGTACTTTTCGGCGCTCTGCGACCGCTATTAGAAGGATGTTTCTACGCTTAGGGATAAACCGGAAAAACTTATTGAATATCAGTCTATAGAGGCTGGTAAGGGGAGGTTTTTGTCTTTTTTTTTGTTTTTTCGGTCGGAATGCTTGGTTTGCAATATAGAAGGGAGAGAGGGAGTGAGGGAGTGTGGGAGAGTGAGAATTTTTTTACTATGTCTATACATGCAAAAAAATCGTTGGAAGATGCCATCGAGGCCTCGTTTGCCGGGTTTCTCGCTACTTTGAGCGAGATACCCGACAACAGGTTTGAGGAGATGCCAGGCGGCAAGTGGTCGGCGGGGCAGCAACTCGATCATTTGATTCGCTCGGTGCGGCCAGTCAACCTGGCCTTGGGGCTTCCCAAATTCGTTTTGCGATTGTTATTCGGCAAGACCATCAGAGCCTCCCGGACTTACGAGGAGCTCGTAGACAAATACAAGGAAAAATTGGCACAGGGTGGAGTGGCTTCGAGGCCGTTCGTGCCCCCTGCCATTCCTTTATCTCGCAAATCCGACCTTGTTAACAGATTTACTACCCAAAAGCATAAGTTGCTTCGCCACCTCGATAACTGGGATGAACCCGCCCTGGATTACTATGTATTGCCCCACCCCCTACTGGGCAAATTGACGATTAGGGAAATGGTGTTTTTTACGATTTATCATACGGAACACCATCGGCAGGCGTTGGCAGGACGGTGAGACTGTATGACTGTACGACTGTACGACTGTATGACTGTATGACTGTACGACTGTATGACTGTACGACTGTACGACTGTACGACTGTACGACTGTACGACTGTACGACTGTACGACTGTGAGACTGTACGACTGTACGACTATACGACTGTACGATCGTTATTGATAGTCGTACAGTCGTACAGTCCTACAGTCGTATAGTCCCATCACATGCCCGGGTCGGCGCTATTATTCACATCGCCTGATTTCATCGCTTTAAAATCAATAACCGTATCGCTATCCAGTGTAAAATCGAAGCGGCCGAAGGGCGGCGTATCGAGGAATGGATTTGTGGGATTGGGGAAGGTAAAACTCGCCGGCAAAAAACGCCAGGAGGGCACGATGTCAAACTGACTTACAACGCTCAATATTACTTTTTGAATTTGGATCAGATCAGTAGTCGTAATCGTGCCGGAATTGTTTACATCAGAGGCCAGCATGCTATATGGTGTGTCTAGCGCATCGACATTGAGAATATGTTTGCGGATAAGGATGATATCCTGGGTAGATACGCCGTTTTTGGCATTGACATTTTTGCTGACAAGCAGCGAATAGTCTTGTCCCAATTCAATGCCGTTAAAGTTATACTGCCCGTTAATAGCAGTGGTGAATTCCAGCGTGTCTGTGGGAGTGACCAACTTGACCAATACCCCCCCCACCGGTTGGTTGGCGTCAGTGCGAATATGTCCTGAAATAGTCCCGGTTTCTCCTAAAGGCTGGTTCATTCCATCAAGTGTGGTCGGAGAAAGCCCTAAAGGATCCAACCAATCTTTGAGGCGGGTGGAGGAAGAACCGCCGCCGTCCCAGGATAGGGTTAAACGCCCATAGTAAGCCGTTGAAGTAGCCACACATTCTGTGAAGCCGCCGTGCAACTGGGCCACTACCCTACCTGCGTTGTTGAACAGTGATGCGCCCGAGGAGCCCAGTTCAAAGGTGCCGTAGGTAAAAAAAATCCTGAAATGATGCGATGCGGGCGTGGTGACTTCGTTTGACCAGTTGATAGGGCCTGTAAAAATAATGGAATTGGCGGCGCCCGAAATTTTTCGGATATCGCCGTGAGGGTGGTGAAACATAAAAGGCTGCTGGGGCGCAACCGTAGAGCGGTCCCAACCGGCAAAATATACGTTGTAACTATGGGGAATGGGAGCTGTCATTTCAATCAATAAAAAATCGTTGGCCTGCCTGCCTGCACGCAACTGGGATCCCAACACGGATTGATACGGAGGCTCTGAGGCAGGATTGGAACAGCCGACGGCTGAATAATTGAAATCAAACCGCCACAAATCGTATAGTGGGGTATAGCCGTCCTGGCAGTGAAAAGCGGTGAGTACGTATGGTTTGCCGTCGTTCGCTGTGTTATTCATTAAGGTGCCGGTACAATACCCCATGCCCTCTTCTACGATTAATACGATCCGGCAAACGGATCGCTTTTGGTCTGGCCAGTTGTTGCCCTGCGAGCAATTGCCATTTATTTGGCACGGAAGTGAACAGCCAAAGCCGAAACCCGTGGAAGAGGTATCCGGCGAACTCGCTTCCAGGGCTTCTGAGCGGTAGGCGTGGTCTATCCTGAAAATGTGAAAACTACCCTGATCCCCCACATAGCCAGGTTCGTAATATTCCACAATAGCCGTAGATCCGGTGATAAGTCCGGTAAAAAACCGACCGCTTTGGGGATTGTTCTGCGAAGTATAGGCGCCCCGCACCTGTGCGGCATCGGGGCTGTACATATATAATTTAGCGCCTTTCGGCAAATAAAAATCATCATAAAACACGGCAAGGGCAAGGGCGTCCGGTGAGGTAATTTGCAAGCGCCAGATGCGATCGCCGTTGGGAAGCGACAGCCATTGGCCGGATTGAGCAGGATCAATATCTACGGCAATAGGCGCGGCAAAGCGGTTGCCCCCTCCCCTTGCGGCATCGTCGGCCCGCACCGCATCCATATCCAGGGCAGGGGCCCGGTACTGCCCGATAGGCTGCGCTGCTGCCAACTCCTTCCATTCAGGTCTCAAACTCATCGGCAGACCGCCTTCGCTGGGCTGTGCATGTAACCAAAAAGGAAATAAAACGGCCAGAAGCCCATACAATACCTGCTTTCTCATGGTGATTGCTTTTCTATATTAAAATGATGCAGGATGCAGTTTATTGTTTAATCAGCGATTGTACGTCCGTCCCTTTTTCTGTGGTCAACGACCACCAGTACACTCCCGGCTGCCAGTTTATCAGGTCAAAATACGTTCGGTTTTCGCCTTCGTTCAAGCGCCATTCTTTGGTAAATACCCGCCTACCCAATACGTCAAAGACCGTTAAAATGGCAGGCATTGATTCAGGAGCGGTTATTTCCATCGTTAGCTGTCCGGCAACCGGATTGGGCGCTAAACGCCAGTACATGCCGCTGCCGGGCTGGCCGGTATCGTCTACCACCACAAGTATAGTGAGGCAGTTTGTGTCCGATCCACATATACTCGAAGCCGTCATACAAGCGATGTAATCACCCGGAGCGGAATAAGTGTGAAAAGGATTCTGATCGGTAGAAGTAGACCCGTCGCCGAAGTCCCAAAACCACTCATCCGGATTATTTGTCGATGCATCAAAAAAGATGAGGTTAAGGCCTACGCCGGATACCGAGAATAGCGCTTCGGGGGGCGCGCATGAAACGATCACGGATTGACACTGCGTGGAGACGCCGCAGGGACTGGTTAGTGTCAAGCAGATTTCGTATTCGCCCGGAGTTTCAAAAGTATGGCTTACCGATTGTCCGGCGCCGGAGTTATCGTCGCCAAAATTCCATACCCACTGCACGTCATTTCCACCGGTATTTGCATTACAGCTTATCGACAATCCATTTGCATTAATAGCAAAATCTGCCGAAGGCGGGGCACAACTCACCGTGATGAGTTCGCAGCGCTGGGTGGTACCACAAATATCGCCTACCGTTAGACAGACGAGGTAATCACCCGGCAAGGCATAAGAATGGGAGGGCGATTGGAGGGTGGATGTGGCGCCGTCGCCAAATGCCCATTGCCAGCTAACAGGTTCATTAGATGACAGATCGGTGAAGGCTACTGCCAATTCAGTCGCAATAGTTTGAAAATTGGCTTGTGAAGGCACGCAGGTTACCTCTATATTCACACAAAAAGTATCCGTGCCGCAAAGGCTGCCAGTCATGAGGCATACTTCATACTCACCGGGCACTTCATACGTATACGACGGATTCTGCTGTGTGGAAGTAGCCCCATCGCCAAATGACCATGACCAATACTCGGGATCATTGGTAGACCAATCGGTAAAGGTCACTGCCAATTCCTGGGTTTGGGCCACAAATCCGGCCTGGGGAGCCGCACAAGAAACGGTTACCATTTCACAATACTGATTTTGACCGCATCCGTTTTCGGCAGTAAGGCAGACCAGGTAGGCGCCAGGCGAGGCATAAGTATGCGATGGGTTGGGTTGAAGATCCCCAAAGCCATCGCCAAAGGACCACACCCAGTCTGACGGCGCATTCTCTGTATTTTCATTAAAAATAACTTCCAGACCATTTATTGTAAAAGTAAACGCTGCCTGCGGCGCCGGACAATCCAGCGTTATATTCTGGCAACTTTGCGTATTACCGCACAAACTTGATGCCGTCAAACAAACCTGGTAAGTACCTGGCATTGAATACGTGTGCTGCGGGTTGGCGCTTGTCGAAGTGGTCCCGTCGCCGAAATTCCAACTCCAGGAGCTTGGGTTATTGGCCGATTGATCGTTGAAAATAACCGTGAGGTTGTTGCTTTGCGAGCCAAAAGCCGATACGGGCGCTGCGCAACTCACCGTCACGTTCTGGCAACTCTGGGTACTGCCGCACAAACCAGTCACAGTAAGACATACCTGGTAGGCCCCAGGCGCCGAATATGTATGCTGTGGATTTTGGCTGCCCGATACGGCGCCATCGCCAAATGTCCAGGTCCAGGCAGCAGGATTGTTTGCTGATTGATCGCTAAAAGATACCGCCAGGTTGTTGCTTTGAAAACCAAAAGCCGAAGCCGGCGGAGCACAGCTCACCACCACATTCTGGCAGCTTTGGGTGCTGCCGCACAAACTTGTTACCGTCAGACACACCTGGTAGGTGCCTGGCGCAATATAGACGTGTAGCGGATTGGGACTGCTGGAAGAACCGCCGTCGCCAAACGTCCAATTCCACATTGTAGGCGCATTCGATGAATTATCGGAGAATGTAGCCCCCAAGCCTGTCGTTTGATAAGCAAAGGCCGATTGCGGGGCAGAGCAATTGATGGTAATGTTTTGGCATACTTGTGTAGATCCACATTGGCTGGTAGCCTGGAGGCAAACTTCGTAGTTGCCGCTTGTTTGATAGGTATGCTGTGGATTTTGGAGGTTAGATCCTGAGCCGTCGCCGAATGTCCAGGTCCAGGAGGTAGGATTGCCTAAAGAAATATCCTGGAAAGTAGCTTCTTGCTCAAAAATCGTGGCTATAAATCCAGAAGCAGGAGGCGCGCAAGATGCCGTAATTTGCGTACAGAACTGCCCCTCTCCGCACTCACTGGTTACGAAAAGGCAGACTTCGTAGGTTCCGGGGTTGGCGTAAGTATGGGAAGGATTATACAACGAAGAAAATGCGCCGTCGCCGAAAGTCCAAATCAAGGTATTGACTTCTCCGCCAATAATACCTTGGAAATTATACGCCAAATCTAAAGCAGCGTAACTGATCCCTACGGCAGGCGGAGTACAGGTAATAGTAATTTGCTGGCATACTTCGAGCGTACCGCAATCTGTGACCGCTTCGAGGCAAACCTGGTATACGCCCGATTCGTCGTACATATGCTGAGGGTTCTGGCTATTTGAAGAAGATCCATCTCCAAAATCCCAGCTCCACTGCGTAGGATTGCCGGTAGAGATGTCCTGAAATTGCACTGTCAAGCTGGTTGCAGTGTAACTATACCCCACTTGCGCGCCGGCACAAGCCACATTCAGCACCTCGCAATACTGGGCACTGCCGCAATTATTAGATACGATGAGACATACAAAATAAATGCCGGGTTGGCTATATGTGTGCGCCGGACTTTGGTCGGTTGAGCTCGTTCCATCACCGAAATTCCAGAGCCAGTTTGCCGGTTGATTGGTTGACAGATCGTTAAACAGCACCTCTAGATTGTCGGCCTGGTAGTTAAACACCGAAAGGGGCGCCTGGCAACTCACGTTTACAAATTTACAGGTTTGTCCGCTGCCGCAGAGCCCGGTAGCGGTGAGGCATACTTGATAAACGCCGGCCATGGAATAGCTATGGACGGGGTTTTCAGTTGTTGAAGAGCCGCCGTCGCCAAAAGTCCATAGCCACTGCGTAGCGCCGAGAGAGCTGGCATCGGTAAAATTGACGGTAAGGTCATCGACAGCCGAATTAAAATCGACGGTTGTCAGGCAGTTGCTGCCTTCTACCACCACCAGCGTTTGATTGATCGAAGGCCCAACTATTTTATCAACAGTGCCCGAAGGCCAGCGCACGATAAGGCTGTCGATCGACGGGTTTTGGCCCAGGCCGAAGTGTTTGGTAAGCGAAGTATGAATGCCGTAGCTTTCTCCGCTTCGCACTTCCCTGATTTGCACGCCCCAAGTCCCGTATAATTCGAGTCTGGCGCCGATGCCGTTGGGGTTGGAGACCACGCCGTCGAGGCGAACTTTGAAATAGTAGTTGTTATTTCCGTTATTGATAAACAACACATCAGCCACCGTGCCCGGTGTATTATAACCAGAGCCGAATGATGCAACCACATCTACAAAACCGTCGTTGTTGAGGTCGCCGGTAGAGGCCGAATGTATGCGGTTTGGCGTAGGAAAAGCATTGGCAAAATTGGTAAACGTGTTATTGCCGTTATTTCTAAAAAGGCAGTGGTTATTGCCCAACGAGGTATAAAGCAGGTCGACGAAACCGTCGTTGTCAAAATCTTCGAATTTGACTTGCAGGCCGGGGCCTGCCGCATTCATAGCCGTGAGCATGCCGCTCTGGGCTGTGATTTCTGTAAAAATTCCGAACCCGTTATTGGTGTATAACTTATTCGGGCTATCATGGGTAATGATAAAACAGTCGAGGTCGCCGTCGTTGTCGATATCGGCAAAGTCGGCTGCCCAGGATTGCGCCAGGGGGCGGAGTCCTGCCTGCTCGGCTACGTCGGTAAAATTATTTGCGCCGTCGTTCTGAAATAATAAATTGAGGCGCCGGCCATCCAGCGGATTGTTGACCCCCTGCCTGCATTTGGAAATGTAAAGATCCTGGTCGCCGTCGTTGTCGTAATCCATCCAAACCGAGCCGTAATTGCCGGAATTATCGGATGGCACGGTTGAAATGGGATAAATCAGCGAGGTGTCGTGTACAAAACTACCCGTACCGGTGTTGCGATACGCCTGACTTACCCCTTCATCGTGACAGGCGAAAATGTCAACATCCCCGTCGTTGTTAATATCCGCAAAATTAGACCCCTGCAGAAAAATAGGAAATATGGAAATAGTGGTGAGCGAATATGCTGTGCCGATAGAATTAGACTTCAACAATTTCAGGCCGTTGTAACCGCCGCCGGTAAAAATGTCGTTGTAGCCGTTGTTATCTACGTCGGCAATGCAAATACTCCATTGACTACCGACCAATTGGCCATAAGTATAGCCGGTGTAGTTGTTGTTACCCGGAGTCTGGTAATCGATTTTCAGGTTTTGCGTGCCATCGATGCGCACGATGTCATCGAAGCCGTCGCCGTTCATATCCGTTATGGCAATAGGGGCGCCGCTTTTTATTTGCGGATAAAAAAGCCAGTTGCTTCTGTTGGTAAAACTGAATTGTGCGGAAAGCAAAAAAGGCAGAAGTAAGCAGCAGACGAGTAGTAGTGCAGCATTTTTCATGTTCAAGAGATTATGACGGTTTTGGGATCGATTCCTGCGAACTACCGCAGGTTTTTGTCCGGTCATAAAGTTCTGAATTTTTCCTGAATATTAATAACCCCATATTTTGTATCAACCCCACAAATTTTTATTGGCTTTATCTCTTTTTTTTAAATTATTTTACTTAAATTTTCGGCGCAATAAGATATGATTAAACAAAAAATGCCCGCGGGCATAGTGTATATTCCGCTACGCAAAGCGGTAAAGATCTTCTTTTTTACATCAGAGAGAGCGCGTTTTAGGAACCCTGTGCCCTCCCGGGCGACGGGGTTCTTTTTGTTAACGGGCATGGGCATTTGCCCTCACCATATCGGCTACGGCGTTTATCCATCGCGGGTCGTCATTCAAGCTGGGCACCAGGTCGAGGTGTTCACCACCCAATTTCTCAAACATTTCGAGGTATTCAACTTTTATTTCAATCAGCGTTTCGAGGCAGTCGGCCACAAAAGCCGGACTGAAAACGAGCAATCGTTTGGCGCCCTGGGCGGCCAATGTCTCAACAACCTGGCTGGTGTAGGGCTGCGCCCATTTTTCGGGACCTAAGCGACTTTGAAAAGTGGTAGTGAATTTTTCTTTGGGCAAATTCAGCTTTTGGGCTATGGCTTGCGTAGTAGCATGGCACTGCGCCGAATAACAAAATTGGTTGGCAGCGCCGATCGTCTGGCAGCAATCGGGACTTTGCAGGCAGTGATTACAGCGGTCGGCCTTGCGCAACTGCCGCTGGGGCAGTCCATGATAACTGAAGATAAGGTGGTCGTAGGAGGCCAGGTCGAAGGCAGCCGCATTCGATGCAAACACCTCGATCATCGGCTCGAAATCGTAGTAATCGCTTACAAACCGCAGCGGCGGAATGACTTCTTCTTTTTTCAGCACCCGCATTACTTCTTCAAACACAGAGCCCGTAGAAGCAGAGGCGTATTGCGGGAACAACGACAAGACCACGATTTCCGACACCTGCCGGTTCAACAACCGATTAATCGCCGAAGAAATCGACGGTTGCTGGTAGCGCATGGCCAATTCGACGGCATAGTCGCCGCCCAAGCGGGATTGCACGCCTTCTGCGAGGCGTTTACCGTATACCTTCAGCGGAGATCCCTCCGGCGTCCATAACTGCCGGTACAACCTGGCCGAGCTACCCGAACGGAAAGGTGCGATAATACCTTGCACCAACAATTGGCGGGGCAACCAGGGGTAGTCTATCACCCGGGGGTCGAGCAAAAACTGGCGTAAATACCGATAAACGGCTCCCCGCTGCGGCGCATCGGGTGTGCCCAGGTTGACTAGTAAAACCCCAGTTTTTCCCTTTGCGGACATATGTGTGTTCAATTTGGATTGCGAAGCTAACCACCGTACTTCTAATGCTGTTCGATTTTCATCGTAAAATAAGCGTCATAATAGCCGGCGTATGGTATTTTTGCAACTCAATTGCGCACACATGAGTAAACCGCTAATTTTAGTCACCAACGACGACGGCATAGCCGCCCCCGGAATCAAAGCCCTGGTGAGCATAGCCCAATCCCTCGGCGATGTTATTGTCGTAGCTCCCGATTCACCGCAATCGGGTATGGGGCATGCCATAACCATACACGATCCTATCCGTTTGTATGCCGTGGAGGTATTCCCCGGCATTGAAGCCTACGAATGTTCGGGCACGCCTGTCGACTGTGTCAAGCTGGCCAAACACGTGGTGCTCAAAGGCAGAAAAGTAGATCTCTGCGTATCGGGCATCAACCACGGCTCAAACGCCGCCATCAATATCATTTATTCGGGCACGCTTTCGGCTGCTATGGAAGCTTCGCTGGAGGGAATTCCTTCAATAGGTTTTTCTCTACTCGATTATTCTTATACCGCCAATTTCGAAGACTGCAAGCCGTTTGTGCGCAAGCTGATGGCTTATGTGCTTGAACACGGCCTCGACGAAGGCAGCCTGCTCAATGTGAACATCCCCAAACTGTCCGAACACGAGATCAAAGGCCTCAAGGTATGCCGCCAGGCCGACGCCCGCTGGGTCGAGGAATTTATGGAAGCTATCGACCCCCGCGGTCAAAAATACTACTGGCTGACCGGTAAGTTTGAAAACGACGATACCAACGACGATACCGATGTATGGGCCCTTGAAAACGGCTATATCTCGGTAGTACCTTCGATGCACGATTTGACGAATTACAAGGCCATACCCGGTTTGAAGGGGGTGGAGAACCTATAGTTGTCGGTTGTCGGTTCTCAGTTATCCGTTCCTTATCTTTATAAGCTAAACTTAACAGAGAACAGAAAACAGAGAACAGAGAACAGAGAACAGAAAACAGAAAACAATGCTCTGGAACAAAAATGCCATTTGGGTAGGATTAGTATTGGGCCTGGTCATCCCCTTTGTGGGTTACGCCCTCCTGCTCACCATTTACGATCAGATGGAAGTATGGGGTTGGCTCAATGCCGAAGGATTTTCGCCCAATTTCCGGCAGCGGACCTTGTCGGTCATAGCCATCTGCCTCAACGTCTTTCCTTTTAACTTGTATTACAAACGTCGCTGGCTTGACTCCATGCGCGGCATCGTATTCCCGACAACGGCGTACGTTATTGCCTGGGTCATTTATTTTGGGCCCACCATCTTTTAAAATATGAAATATTACCTCATTGCCGGCGAGGCCTCGGGTGATTTGCACGGCAGCAATCTCGTCAAAGCCCTGCGAAAAGAAGACCCCGCGGCTGATATCAGGGCCTGGGGCGGCGACCTTATGTCTGAGGCGGGTGCTACGGTGGTAAAACACTACCGCGACCTCGCCTTTATGGGATTTTTGGAAGTTTTGAAAAACCTGCGCACCATCATGCGCAATTTCCGGTTTTGCAAGTCAGATGTGTCGGCCTTTCAACCCGATGTGCTCATACTGATCGACTACCCGGGCTTTAACCTGCGCATGGCCAAGTGGGCGAAATCGCAGGGCATCCGAGTATTCTATTACATTTCCCCTCAGCTTTGGGCCTGGCACAGCAGCCGCGTGCATCAGATCAAGGCGAATGTGGAGCGCATGTTCGTGATTCTGCCTTTTGAAACCGATTTTTACCGCCAATATGACTACAAGGTAGATTTTGTGGGACATCCGCTGCTCGACGTCATCGCCGACAGGCCCCACAACCCGGCCCTGCTAAGCGAGCTACGACTTAACGACGACCCCATCATCGCCTTGCTGCCAGGAAGTCGCCGCCAGGAGATCCAGCGTATGTTATCGGTGATGCTACAAGTGATCCCCGATTTTCCTAATGCCCAGTTTGTCATAGCCGGCGCGCCGGCTATTCCTCGCAGTTTTTACGAACAAATTATTCAACAAACCAACCTGCCCGAAAAATCCGGGCAACAGCTATATATTGCCGAAAACCGCACCTACGACCTGCTGCAATACAGCCATGCCGCCCTGGTTACTTCAGGCACCGCCACCCTCGAAACCGCCTTGTTCGGCGTGCCGCAGGTGGTGTGCTACAGCGGCAATCCGCTATCATACTGGATCGCCCGCCGCCTGGTCAACGTAAAATATATCTCGCTGGTCAATCTCATTATCGACCGGCCGCTGGTCAAAGAACTCATCCAACACGAACTGACCCCCGAAAATCTCATATCAGAATTGCATGCTTTGCTCGGCGATAAACGCACTGAAATACTGGAGGGATACCGGGATTTGCAAAAAGCCCTGGGCGAAAGCGGGGCATCGGCCAGGGCGGCGAAGCTGATAGTGGGAGAATGATATTGGATGTGGGACGTTTGTCATCTGGCTATATTTGTCTTCAAGCCGTGCAAAGGCGCAGTTTGTGCAACGTATCCGTTCAAAATCCTAATAGCTGAAGAAGGGCTGGAAGTGTGTGAGTGTGAAAGTATGATAATTAGGAAGTGTGGAAGGGATAGATTATTTTTATCCAATGAGTTTTTTTCTTTTTCTAAAAAACCTGTTTTTTACATTACTTCAGCCGGGGATTGTAGCCGGCGTGGTACCCTATTTTTTTATTAAAAAATTTAAAATCACTTACCCGGAAAATTCGTTTACTCAAAATGCAGTAGCGATAGCCGTTGGATTGGCAGGCTTAATCCTGATGTTGGATTGTATTCGAAGATTTGCCTCCGAAGGCAGAGGCACCCTTTCACCGGCGGACCCTACCAGGCAACTTGTCGTAACCGGACTATATCGCAGAACCCGGAATCCGATGTACCTGGGTGTGATGGGCATACTTGTTGGAGAAGCCCTATTTTGGAATAATAAATGGCTCTGGCTTTATGCCGGAATAATTTTTTTGTTATTCCATTGTTTTATCATTTTCAGAGAGGAACCGCGCTTGCTTCGGGATTTCGGAGCAGCTTATGGCGAATATCGAAAAAATGTAAGGCGATGGTTATAAAGAATTACCACAATTGATCTCACCCTCTCTCCCTCCCACCCTCTCTCCCTCATTCTCCGATAACCAGGCAGGGGTGGAGGCATGCTCCACCCCTACGATGATCAATTCTGATTAATCCTGTTCTGCTCATCCTCCGTGGCGGTACTGCGGCGGCGGGCGGCTTTTACGTTGCTATTGCCAAAATTGTAGGTAAACGTCAGGTTGGCCTTGCGCGACTCGCGGTAGTTCTCGACGTCCACAAAGATATTGTCCTGGCGCACTTTGACGGCAAAGCGCATCGTATTCATGAGGTCGTTCACATTCAGGCGCAGCGTGCCTTTGCCTTTGAGCACTTTTGCCGACAAGCCGGCATCTATAAAAAACTGGTGGCGCATCTCGAACATGCCGTAGGCGCTGGGCGACTGGTAGAAGGCCGTGAGTTCGCCTTTGATACCCATGGGCAGGCTGAATTGCTGGCTCAGGTGTACATTGGCCGATAATTGCGACTGCTCGATGACGCCTCCAAGGTAAGGCGACTGGAAGCTGTTGTAAAAACCCGTGAGGTTGGCCCGCAGGGTCCACCACTTGGCCACCTCAAACGGCGCCGAAAAACTGAGGCTGATATTATCAAATTGAGCCAGGTTTTGCACGGTTTGGTAGGTGCGCTGGGTTTCGTCTTCCTGTTCCAGTACTTCTGTAATAGCGTCGTCGGTGCGACTGTAGCTAAGGCTTACAAAAAACGATTCCTTAAACCCATAATTGGCGCTCACTGAGTTGGTGTACTGCGGGGTTAGGAAGGGGTTGCCCTTGCCGAAGGTGTACTGGTCGAGGAAAAACACAAAGGGGTTCAGGTTTTCGTAGTTGGGTCGGTCGATGCGGCGGCTGTAGGAGAGGCTCAGGTTGTGTTTTTCAGCCAATTGGCGCGACAGGCTCAGGCTGGGGAACCAACTCATATAATCGCGCTTGACACGCTGGTCGAGGGTCACCGACATACCGTCGGAAACGGTGTATTCGGCGCGCAAGCCCGCTTGTATTTGAATGTTTTTGTATTGGGTATTAAAATTGACATAACCGGCGTGGATGTCTTCTTCGTAAATAAAATGGTCGCTGCGAAGGCTGTCTTGTACCCATTCGCCGTCCTGTTGTTGACCAAAATCGAGGCCGTTGTCGGTGCGCACCATGCTGCTTTTCAGGCCGGCTTCGAGGCGGCTCGATTCGCCGATGGGGTGCACGTAGTCGGCTTTAGCGGCTTTGATCGTAATATCGGAATTCGACAGGTTGCGGATCAGGTTGGGCGCAGAAGTTTCCTCGCCGTTTGTATTTAAAAAATAATTAAAATTAAATTGATTGTTATCGTTTGCAAAGGTAGAATAATCGGCGTCGATGGTCAATTCACGGCCTTTTTCATTAAATTGATGGCGGAAGTTGGCGTTATACGAGTTGTTGTTCCAATGCTCCGAAATATCGCCGTTGGCGCGCACCTGGCTGTGTGTCCAGGGGTTGGGCCCCGATATGTCGCTGATATTGGTAGAGGCGCCGTCCCAATCGCCCTGGCGGCCCGAATAAAGGACGCCGATAGTTGTTTTGGGCGTTACAAACCAGTCGGCGCCGGCCTTGTAATTATGGCTATTCAGCCAGTTGATTTCCCTACCTATTTGGTCGTATATAGTAAAATCGCCTTCGAAAGGCACCTTGCGGTCAATTTCGATATTCTGCCAGCGCTGGTTATTGTAATAATTGTAATCGCCGAAGAGTTGCACCTGCTTGCTGCGGTAGTTGAGGCGTAGTCCGCCGTTGGCCTTGTAGTAACGGCCGTAGCCGCCGCCGATGGTCGCACTGCCGTTAAATCCCAGGTTTTTATCGCGTTTCATTTTAATATTAATAATACCTGCGTTGCCGGCTGCGTCGTATTTGGCCGAGGGGTTGAGCATAATCTCGATCTTCTCGATGGCATTAGCGGGAGTTGATTGCAGGAGCTTCACCACGTCGTCCATCGACATATACGTGTTTTTGCCATCGATCATCACCTGCACACCTTGCTTGCCTTTGAGGCTGATGCGGTTGTCCTGGTCCACGTTCACGCCGGGCGCTTTTGACAATAGTTCGAGGCCGTTGCTGCCGGCAGCTACCGGGCTGCTTTCCACATTGAGTATAATCTTATCGGCTTGTAGCTCTATAAAAGGCCTTTTTGCGGCTACCACCACTTCATTGAGCGATACGGCGCCATTGAGCAAGGTCAACACAGGAATCTCTACCTGTCCGCCGCGCGTTTCAAATAAGTCGGAGTGCGAAGGCGCGTAGCCGATCAATTCGGCAGAGACGAGGTATTTGCCGGGGGCTACCGATTCAAACTCAAACCGGCCGGTAGAGTCTGTAAGCGTTCCTTTTGCCAGCGAAGAATCAGCGGCGTTAAGCAGCAACACGTTGACAAATTCTACCGGGATTTGCTTGTCGTCGACTACGCGACCGGTGAGTTGGGTAAAGCTTCCTTGTCCAAAAACCTGGAAAGAAGATAATAACAACAGGGTAAAAGGCAATAAAAAGGTTTTCATGGCACAAATGAATTTTAGGTGGAGACGACTTTTTTTTTGCCCGGGTTACAAACCAAAACCCATTCTACGACGAACGCCTTAAAAAACCGGTCTAATGGCAAAAGACGCCGGACAAAGATTTTCATAGCCCCATCCTGTTACTTTTTCGACCTGCTGCATTATGACAGTGTAACAATTAGGTACGTAAATGAGCGGAAGGAGTTCTTAAATCAACGGCAAACCACTATCTTTGATGTTTTCCATTCTACTGACAAGTAGTCGCATTTTGGCAAATACCACAGGGATGGATGCCCAAAAAAAGACTGTTTCCGCCGAGCGTATGCAAGAAGAGTGGCTTGAGATACAAGCTGCTCAGAGTGATCCTGCTATGTTCCGACCGCTGTATGTGCGGTACTACGAAATGGTTTTCAGGTTTATCTATCGTCGTACTGCCAGTGAAGAACTAAGCGCCGACATATGTTCGCAGGTGTTCCTCAAAGCTATGCAAAGGCTTAGCGACTACAGCTTCAAAGGCGTGCCGTTTTCCGCCTGGCTCTTCCGCATCGCAAGCAACGAGGTAGCTCAGCACTTTCGCCAGCAGCAGAAAAACCGGGTGCTCAGTATCGAAGAGACCCAGATCGGCGACGTAGCAGACGAAATAGACGAGGACGACAACGAAGCGCTCCGCGCCGCCTTGCTCCTCGCCCTCGACGACCTCAAGGAAGGCGACATGGAATTAATCGAAATGCGTTTTTTTGAACAACGCTCTTTCAAAGAAATCGCAGATATTACCGGTATGACCGAAAGCAATGCCAAAGTAAAAACATACCGGATCCTGGAGCGACTGAAAAAACGGCTTTCTACGTAACGAATGATTGAAGAAAAAAGGACGGACAGCATCGTTAGTACACGATAATTTTGTCAACGATGGGAAAAAACTACCACATTAAACTTAATCCTGATCCCCTCTCCCGAGAACGCATCGAAAGCCACATGGATTTTGATGAACTTCTCAGGCAGTATCAGGAAGCTGACAAACAACAGGTTAAGCGACCCCGCGTGATCAAACTGGCCTATGTTGCACTTGCGGCAGCTGCGGCTTTAGCACTGCTTATGGTGTTTAATATCTGGAACGGCGCCTCTTCGCCACAGTCCGAATCAGCTTATTTTGCCAAACTACCCTTTGTAAATCCGCCGCTTAGCGAATGGGAACCAGCGTTTATTTCTTATAAAATGAACGTTAACCAGGGTGGCGTATACGAATACGAAAGCGGCTCCCGGCTGGTTGTCCCCGCCGCGGCGTTTATGAACGACCGCGGCCGGCTAGTAGAAGGCGACGTGGCCATCCACTACCGAGAATTGCACGACTTTGTCGATTTCTTCCTCTCGGGTATTCCTATGAATTACGATTCTGCAGGGCGGCAATTCTACCTCGAATCCATCGGCATGGTTGAAATTTATGCCGAACAAAACGGCGAACGCCTGCAAATGGCGCCGGGCAAGGAAATACAAGTGGAACTGGTTACCCACATCCGCACTACCCTGGATGCCCCCCTACCCCACTATTCCGTATACACCCTCGATACACTGAATCGCAACTGGGCCTACCGCGAAGAGGCCCGCCTGGAAGTGCTGGAAGAAAAACTCGACGCCGGCCAGACTGCGTATTCCGACATCCAAAAGGAATGGCTCGAATCGCGTCAGGCGCTGGAGAAAAGCTACGACGCACAACTTGCCGCATTGGAAGCCATGGCGCCCAAACCGATAGCGCCGGTTAAGCCGCAGCGTCAGCTGAGCGGGCAGCCCACCATTGAGCTGAATTTCCAGGATGAAAATTTTGACTTTGAAGGCGATAACGACGAAGAAATTGCCCTGACCCGCAAACTGAAAGACGCCATCTGGCAAATTTCGCCACAAAGCCCACCCTACGACGAAAACGCGTTCAAGGTCACCTGGGAGCGCATGCGCCTCAAGCCGATCAACGAGTGGGATTATACCCTGACGCTAATTAATGATAATCGCCAGCTACAGCTTATCGTCAATCCCGTGTTGGTGGGCGAAGCCTATGAGCAGGCCATGTCGCAATACGAGGCTAACCTGGCAGAGTACGAATCGCAAATGGATTACCGCGAATCGCAGCTCAAAGCGCGCCGGGAAACCCTGCTCCAGCAAGAAGCTGATGAAACCCGCTTCCTCGATGAGGCATTTACCGAACGACTGACCGAAGCCGGCGCCCCACAAGGCAAACCTGCTCTGCTTGCCAAGGTGATCAGCCGCTTTAAGGCGCACCAACTCGGCGTGTGGAACTGCGACCGGCCCCTTCCCGTAGGCGAAGAAAAACTCAATTTGAAGTTTGTTGATGAAAATGGCGAGACGTTTACCCCTCGTACTGCCTATTTCGCCGGCAAAACACACAATACGGTACACCGCTTCCTCGCTACCGAGAAAACGGCCCTGGCCCTGCCCAGCGATGATGCCCACCTGATCTGGCTCGTCACCGACGACAACCGCATAGCGCTTGTCCGCCAATCGAATACAGAACACAAAGGCCGAAAGACTCAAACCGTTGTGATGAAGGTGGCCGCCGAGCCACTGCGAAACGAGGAGGATATCAGGGCGGTGCTGAGGTTTTAGGAGTGACCTCCCCGGAATATCTTAGTTGGTGACGGCAGGGAAATAACCCAGGTGGTGACAAGGTAACGGCTGGGAAGCATCTCAGATGGTGACGGCCTGGAATGAGAACATCCTAAGCCGTCACCACCTGGGATTTTCCCGGGATGTCACCAACCAAGCCGGTTCCCTGCCGTTACCTCCAAAGATGTTCCAAAGCCGTCACCAACCAAGCCATTTCCCTGCCGTTACCTTTCCAAGACTATCCTTTTTGTGACCGGTAACCTCCCCGGTATTTGCACTTGCACAAAGTATACACCAGAAGCAAATTCCAACAAATCAAGCTGATGAGGTTGATCATCCCACACCTCCACTTCTTTTGATAGCAGGCTTTCGCCAAAAACATTGTATACGCGAACAGTCACCAGTTGCCCAATTTGCTCACTAAATGCCAGATTGACTTGGCCGTTGCTGGGGTTGGGAAAAATCTTAAAATCATAAGCACTCGCAGCTATTTGGTCAATTTCGCCAGGATCTGAAGGCGCAGGTATGGTAACGGCGCCGGCAAAGCTGATATTGCTGAAAACAGCGGTAGTAGTAATACCAGCGCTGATACTTTCGGTGTAAATGCCTATTAATAAACAAGATGGAAGAGCAGCAGAAACTGCGCCCACATATTGGAAAGTAGAGCCGTTATTAGAAATATAATAGTAGAAATTATTACCTGTTCTCGTTATGCGGAGCCATCTATGGGCCGGGGTTGTTGAAATATTGCTGCTTATTCTGCTGCCGTTTGTCGCCAGCCTGAATTCGCGGTTGCTGATAGTCGACAAGCGGGTTTTTAAGGCCACCATTCTACTGCCAGGTGTATTGTTCTCCCGCATTGCGATACCAGCCCAGCCGCCGCCGCTAATGCTAGCCACTCGCACCGTAATAGAACCATTACCGCACAAGGTGCGATGGGTAAACCTGATTTTATCGGCAGTGGGAATGGAGTTACCCATTGCCGTCAGGGTATAGATAGCCCCACAAGGTGCGTAGGTGCTTGTTCCGTTGGCTGTACCTACATTCACATTAACCCAGGGAGCCGGAACAGGCCCGGCTTCATCTACTTGCGTGTCACAATCATTATCTTTGCCGTCGCATAACTCTGGAGCGCCTGGGTAAACGGTATTGTCAGTGTCGTTGCAGTCGCCACTGGTGGATATAAGCGAAATATCGCGTTTGAAACCCGGCGGCTGGTTACACTGTTGAAGCCATACGCCGTTAGAATAACCATCGTTGTCTACGTCGCTATACCATACTGTATAGGGATTTATGGCAGCATCGGCATCGTTGCAATCGCTGTTATTACTTACATAACCTGGCGGAGGCGTACAAGTTGCAAGGGAGATGGCCGGGTTGCCGAAGCTATCGCCGTCGGCGTCGAGATACCAAACGTTGGTTCCCATGATTGTAACTGAAGCTACGCAATAATCGAAATTGCCAAAAGCGTCGGTTACCCCTATATATACGGTTAGCGGGCCGATGTCATTGCAATCCAGGGACAGATACGGGCTATAAGTCACCCCATCCTCGCTGATGGTGAAAGTAACTCCGCTGCAATTGTCGTAACTGCCGGCGTCGAAAACACTGCCATATAAATAGCCATACCCCCCTATTAAACTAAAACTTAAGCCGGCATAACAAATAGGCGTCGGACTAACCTTGTCTTCCACATTCACCAATCCCCAACAACTCGTACCTGTAGCTATTTCGGTAACGAAAAAAGTCAGCGTTTGTCCGGCATAGCCGCTCGGAATAATGACGGAGCCTGTACCGCTTACAATGAAGCCTGTAGCTCCCGGCCCCTGATAGATATCGATGGTATAATCGCTTGGATTATAGGGCCCACCCACGAGTAAATCGACAAGCGTCAATGTGGCTTCGCAATTGCTGTTAACGCCCACGTTTAACTGGCCGACACAGGCTAAAGACGAACAGTTGATAGTCGCACTTCCACTTGTAAAGGACGTAGACAATGTATTACCACTGATATCATTGACTTCTATTGCAAACGGCGTACCCGAAAAAGAGAAGCTTGTTGTTCCGCATTGCAAAGCTGTGAAGCAAACGCTAAAAATAACCGATCCATCGGGCATGTCGACTCCAATGATGTTGGGATCATACCAACTGAATAATAATATGCCGGAAGAAGCCTGGCTCGTTCCAAAATTCGAGGCGGCTAAACCAGGCAGGCTGTAGTTCTGGGTGTTGACAAAACCGAGATATGCCGGGTCGAAATGCATAGAAAATTGCGCGGCTAGAATGTCGTCAAATGCTTCCACTGTGACGTTGATGCATACATTCTGGCCCTGAGACACCGTAACATTCGAGGCTGTGAACGATACATCCGGTTGTCCGCCGCCGCCGGTCAATACGGTCACGCTGCCGTCGTTGTGATCCAATCCGAACATATTGTAGCTGCCGTCAAGTACTTCAAAAACGGTGGGCGTTTCTACAAAACTCACAGGAGAAACATCTCCTTGCGAGCCTATTACATTAAAGGTGAGTTGGAAGATGGAGGTAGCGCCGGCAAGGGTAACGCCTGTAGGTTGTACCCAGGCAAAAGACAGTTGGCCGTTCGCAGCGTTCAAGGTGTTAAAATTGGTGGCGCCTACCGGCAGATTATAATTTTGCACGCTGTTGAACTGCAAAATCGCAGGATCCCAGCTCATCGAAAATTGCAGTCCGGCCACGTCGGTAAATCCGTCTGCAGTCACATCAACGGTAATGAGGTCGCCATTATCAGCCGTCAGGTGTGGGGCTGAAAGCGTGACAAAAGGCGCCCCTACCGGTCCACCGCATTCCATTACATCCCCTGTTTTTAACCCTATGAAATCGATTTGCTGATCGGAAGTAATATTGAGCGCTTCGCCCGTTTCGGGAAATGTTTGAAAAAATGGATTCGAGGGATTGGGAAAAACATAGTCAGCCGGCACAAAACGCCAGGAAGTATTGCTGGGAAATTGCGGGTTTACCCCCAGAATCACCTTGCGCAGTTCGACTAAGTCTCCGACTGCAACGGTTTGGCTATTATCTACGTCTGCCCGGATAATGGCATACGGCGAGGGCAGATATTCCAGGCCGAGTATGTGGCGACTAACCTTCAGCATATCGGAAATCGTCACACATTCCGGGTGGTTGTCGTTGCGATAGGGCGCCACGTAGTAATTTCCGCCGGAGCTAAGGCTGGGGAAGAGGTAATTGCCGTTGTTGCCTGTAGTTTGATTGCCTGTGGTAGTGCCTGAGAGGTCAACCAGCACATTGGGGACGTCGGCGCCGTTCTCCCGGCGGATATTGCCAAAAATACTCAGGCTGCTGCTCACGATATTCACCTGGGCGTCGACACAGGTATAACTGATGTCGTTGATCAAGTAGTCAAATAAATCTTTGCGGGTCGGCGAATCGGAAAAAGTAATAGCAGCCGAAGAACCCGGCAAACCGACCGCCGTAAAATGGAGTGTAAAAATGGCCGTGCCGTCGGATACGGTTGTTCCCGCCAGGCTGCCTGAAGCCCAGCCCATAGCCAACAAACCGGCGCTGGTATAGCCAACGCCGAAGCTGTTAGCATCCAAACCCGACAAGTTGTAATTATCGATTCCTGTAAACTGCAATTGGGAGGGATCCCAGTTGATGCTGAATTGCATGCCCCCGACATCAATAAATCCCTCCACCTTGACGGAAACTGAGACCGCATCGCCGTATGCGACGGTGCTAAGGGCGGGGTCTAATGACAAGGTAGCGGCATTAACCGAAGCGCATAACAAGCCGGCAAAGAGATATGCAGTTATCGCGATGTATAGCTTTTTCATAACCAAATTTTATGGGGTGATTTAATTAGTCGAGACAGAGTTGTTCACATCGGCGGTTTTTATACCGATAAAGTCGACCCCGGTAATATTGGAAGCGCCGGCAGAAAATTCCTTGCATTGCAGCGGGGCAGGCAACGGAAATGGGTTAACTGGATCGAGGGGATAATCGGCCGGAACAAATCGCCAGGAAGGCACACCAGGGAAATCAGTATACACAGACAAGATCATTTGCCTGATGCGGTATACATCCCGCATCATAACCAAGCCGTCGCCATCAGCATCAGCTGCTACAATGGTATAAGCAGAAGTGAAACCCATTCTGGTATTCACGTGCTTACTGATAAGTACCATATCAAGCACGCTCACGCCGTTCAGTGGATTACCCATATCCAGGCAGATTGAGTAGTCTTGATTTTCAGGCACGCCGGTAAACTGATAGTTGCCGTTTTCATCCGAAAAATCATGCAGGGTCACGCCGGGCCCTGTAAGGGTTACCGCTACTTCGTTTATGTTATTGCCGCTTTCCGTTCGAATGTTACCGGAAATGTCGATCTGCGCGGCGAGTCCGCCGCACCAGCATACCTGCATCGCTGCGATGCAGACATAAAAAGGAAGGGAGTTTAGTTTCATAAGGCTGTTTTTATTTTATGAAATAATCCAATTATCTCGCCATGACCAATTTGGTAATTGCCGGTGCGACATCATCCTGCGCAATACGGACCAGATAAAGTCCGTTTTCCAAAGCGCTCAGATCAAGGCTTTCCCGGATTTGATCCACGATATCCCAGCGGCGGTGGTAAACGAGCCGTCCGGAAGAATCAAAGATGTCCAGATCGGCGCTCTGCCCTACGGCCTCGCCCCATTGCAGGGTGACTTCGCCGGTTGTAGGGTTGGGGAACAACCCGACTTCGGGTGCAGAGAGATATTGGTTGCCGCCTGAAGGATCAATCAGCGGCACGTAGTCGATAATCTGGACATTGTCGAACGTCGCGACAACCGGGGTGGCGGAGTTCAAACTATAGGTTGCCAAACCCACTTGAATACAACTTGCCATACCAATATTTGCACTGATCAGCATATTCCAGGTAGTTCCATCAGTGGAAGAAAAAGCCGTAAACGTATTGCCGATCCTTCTAATGCGCAACCAATGGGTGTTTGGGCGGAATATTTGCCCAATATTGGCGGGGCCGTTGGTATTTATGCGGATTTCCCTTCTCACATTCGCCCCAAAATTGGTGTATACTGCAAATTTTTTCGCACCGGGCGCCAATGTTTCCCGCATCATGATGCCGGCAAAGCCGCTGCTCGTGACACTAGTGACTTCGGCAATAAACTCCCCGTCGCCGCACAATTCGGAGGGGATAAAATACACGTTATCCGTGGTAGGCGAACCGGCATTATTTGTGCTATTCACTGAAAATTCCCCCGTATCCGGATTGTAAGCAACGCTTCCAGTGCTGGTTCCCACGCCGGTTGTACCGGGATCGTCAAACTCGCAGGGCAAACCCGTTACGGTCACTACGGCATTGCAGGAGGTGCTGTGGCTATTGTCGTCGCTGACGGAAAGCATGACGTTTTGCGCCCCCAGGTCGGCGCAGGTGAATTGACTTTGGCTGAGGTTGTAGCCGGTAATGCCGCAGTCATCGGTGGCCGACAAGATGATCTGGGCAGGCGTAAGGGTGGCCTCGCCCAGGTTATTCAGCGGCAGGCTGATGTCTTGGCAAGTAAGCAAGGGCGGCCCGTCGAGTATAACCACCGTAGCGTCGCAGGTGGAAATATTGCCGCTCAGATCTTGGGTAACTGTGACAACATTTGCCCCAAGATCGTCGCAATCGAATGTAGTTTCGCTCAGACTAAAAGTACCGCCGCCGGTAAGCGCATCCGGGCTTACTACATCGGCAGGCGTGAGCGTAACCTGCCCCGATGAATTAAGCGTTATGTTGGCTTCCTGGCAGAAGCAAACGCCAAAATTGTCCTGGATTTCAATAAAAGTTACGCAAAAGTCATAAGCTCCCTGGGCATCGGTGGCCTGTATGGTGACGATTTGCGTGCCTACATCCGCACAGGTAAATAGCTTGCCCAACTGGCCGTCGTCATAAGTAATGGTGGGATTGTCGGTACAATCATCCTCCACATAAGCTACAAAGTCGGTTGCCCAGACAAAGGCCCCGGTTGGGGACATTTCAACGACAAGGCCGCTTAGACAAACCACTGTAGGTGCGTAGTTGGGGTTGCAGTCCACGGTAAAAGTCTGATCAACGTTTTCGTGGATGGCGAAAGTATTAGCCATAAACCCACTTAGCAATGTTTCTCTGTTAGCGCCGTTTAAGTCCGCCCGTTCTAACAGATCGGTGACGATATCCACCCATAACATTTTCCCGTTAACGGGATCAATTGTCAGCCGTTGAGGGGTAGTAATGGCTGTTCCGGGAATAAGTTCTTCTAATCCAGAACCGTCTAAATTAGCCCTGCGGATGCCGCGATTGGTGGCAATTGAAGCCCAATAAATCTTATCATTGGCAATAGCCATATCCGTAGCCCTATAGCCGGGGAGAACGTTTTCGACATTAGTGCCATCTGTATTGGCGCGATAAATACCGGGATTGGTAAGAGATCTGTTGCCCCAGTATATTTTGGATTGTTCGGTGTCTAATAGTATATTGACTACAAAATGATTGTCGGGCAGGTCAACGACTTCCACTTCTCCACTGCCGTCGAGATTACTTTTCCATATAGAACCATTTAACCCTTGCAGCCAATACATATAGTTGTTATCAACATCTAAGGCCAAAGCCCTGATATTTTGTAAAGGATTTGAGAATAGGGTTTCGATGTTGGCGCCATCAAAATCGGCGCGCCGGATACGGCTATCATCTGCCCAATACACCTTGCTGTTAGCTAAGTCTACTGAAAATCCTGTCGGGTTGGCTATAGCCGATTCATGTAAAGTTTCTTGGTTGGAGCCATCGGCATTCACCCTTTTGATAAAATGGTCGTAATAATTTGACCAGTATATTTTATTAGCAAGGGGGTCATAAGCCAGTCGGGAGTTATGAGCCAATCCCGACGACAATACTTCTTCGATATTGTTGCCATCGAGATCGCTGCGGAATAGTTTTCCATACGAAAAATCTGTCCAATACATTTTTCCATTGGCTACATCCAGCTCGAAATAGCCGGCGCCCCCGTCGGAAGGATCAAACAGAATTTCGATATTGGCGCCACTCAAATCAGACCGGTAGATTTTTCCAAAATTCGAATCCACCCAATACATTTTACCCGCCGCTACATCCAATCTGACATCAAAAGGATAATACGTACCAATGGGTATGAGTACCTCTTTATTAGAACCATCAATATTGATGCGGAATAATTCGCCGAATAATTGTTCGCAAACATATATTTTCCCGGCAGCTACGTCCAAAGCCAAACCCGACAACCAGGCAGCATTATCGGAGTACAAAACCTCCAGGTCGCTGCCATCCAGGTTGGCGCGGCTGATTTGGGTGTAACCCTCGTCAGCAAAGTACATTTTGTCGTTGACAAGATCCAGTGTTAAAGCCCCGGGTGCTGCCACCGTCAGCAATAATTCGGCGTTACTACCATCCAAATTTGAACGTCTTATCGCGCCAGTGCTTTCCGTCCAATACAATTTCCCCGCCGCGGCATCGAGCGCAACGGCATCGGGATATTTGAAGTTGGATACTATAATGTCTTCTGCATTCGTCCCATCCAAATTCGCCTTCCGGATTTTGGTTTCTGCAGGCGTGCTTTCCGACCAGAAGATTTTACTCTGGGCGCACAAATAGGCTCCCGGCAACACCAGCAGCATAGCCAGCGCCAATAAGGTTTTGTGTAAAGGGTTAGTCATAGCGTTTAAGGTTTATGATGGTTTATGATGGTTTATGATGGTTTATGATGGTTTATGAAAAAATCCCCCCTCTCCTACCGGGCCAACACCACCCGCCTTGCCTCCGCGGCCTGCCCCGGCCATTGCCACTGCACGGTATACACCCCATCGGGCTGGGCAGACAGGTCGATGCGGGCGGCAGACTGGGCAATTTCGCCCTGCCATACCACGGCGCCCTGGGCGTTGTAAACCCGCGCCGGCAGCGACTGCTGCGGCACGCTGCTGAATACCAGGTTTATTTCTCCGGTAGTAGGATTGGGATACAATACCAGCCCGGCCAGGCTGGCTTCCTGCTGTACAGGCGGCGGCACAGGCATTTCTGACTCTGGCGCGGCTAACCCGCCGTTGCAGTCGTAGCCGGGGAGGTAGAGGAGGTTGCCGTGGGGGTTGCCGGCATCGGTTCCGTAGAGATGGCGGAGGACGGTGAAATTGGAGCCATCAGGGTGGATACGGTAGATCGTGCCATAACCTGAACTGCCACCAAATCGCGTTGTGCCGTACAAAAATCCATCCGAGCCTATTGTGATACCCGCATAGGGTCTAACACCGTTTGTGTAATTAAATGCGTGCAGTACCGTGTAACCGCTACCATCTGACTGCAGGCGATAGATCGTGCCACTGCCTGAACTGCCGCCAGATTCCGTTGTGCCGTACAAAAATCCATCCGCCCCTATTGTGATACCCGCATAAGGATACCTCCCGTTTGTGTTATTAAATGTATGCAGTACCGTATAGCCACTACCATCTGACTGCAGGCGATAGATCGTGCCATAGCCTGAACTGCCGCCAGATTCCGTTGTGCCGTACAAAAATCCATCAGACCCTATTGTGATGCCCGCATAAGGATAACTCCCGTTTGTGTTATTAAATGTATGCAGTACCGTATAGCCGCTACCATCTGACTGCAGGCGATAGATCGTACCATAGCCTGAACTACCGCCAGATTCAGTTGTGCCGTACAAAAATCCATCTGACCCTATTGTGGTACCCGCATAAGGATACCTCCCGTTTGTGTTATTAAATGTATGCAGTACCGTGTAACCGCTACCATCTGACTGCAGGCGATAGATCGTACCATAGCCTAAACTGCCGCCATATACCGTTGTGCCGTACAAAAATCCATCCGACCCTATTGTGATACCCGCATGGGGTTCAGCCCCGTTTGTGTAATTAAATGCGTGCAGTACCGTGTAACCGCTACCATCTGACTGCAGGCGATAGATCGTACCATAGTCTGAACTGCCGCCAGATACCGTTGTGCCGTACAAAAAACCATCCGACCCTATTGTGATACCCGCATAGGGTGTAGCACCGTTAGTATTATCAAATAAGTGTAGTACCGTGTAACCGCTACCATCTGACTGCAGGCGATAGATCGTACCATAGCTTGAACTGCCGCCAGATTCCGTTGTGCCGTACAATAAACCATCCGACCCTATTGTGATACTTGCTCTGGGAAAAGCCCCGTTTGTGTTATAAAATGCGTGAAGTACCGTGTAACTGCTACCATCTGACTGCAGGCGATAGATCGTACCATAGTATGCACTGCCGCCATATACCGTTGTGCCGTACAAAAATCCATCCGACCCTATTGTGATACTCGAATAGGGATCCGCCCCGTTTGTGTAATTAAATGCGTGCAGTACCGTGTAACCGCTACCATCTGACTGCAGGCGATAGATCGTACCAGAGTATGAACTGCCGCCAAATAGCGTTGTGCCGTACAAAAAACCATCCGACCCTATTGTGATACCCGCATAGGGTATAGCACCGTTTGTATAATTAAATGAGTGCAGTACCGTGTAACCGCTACCATCTGACTGCAGGCGATAGATCGTACCATAGCTTGAACTGCCGCCAGATTCCGTTGTGCCGTACAAAAATCCATCCGCCCCTATTGTGATACTCGCATAGGGATAAGCCCCGCTTGTGTAATTAAATTCGTGCAGTACCGTGTAACTGCTACCATCAGATTGGAGGCGATAGATCGTGCCTTCGCCTAAACTACCGCCAAATCGTGTTGTGCCGTACAAAAAACCATCAGACCCTATTGTGATACCCGCATAAGGTGTAGCACCGTTAGTATTATCAAATGAGTGTAGTACCGTGTAACCGCTACCATCTGACTGCAGGCGATAGATCGTACCATAGCCTGAACTGCCGCCAGATACCGTTGTGCCGTATAAAAAACCGTCAGGTCCTTCTATCAACGGCGCATAGGGGGCTACAGGAGATCGTTCAAATTCATAAAGCTTTATCAAGTCATTCCCATCTGTGTCCAGACTGACTATTGACCCCAATTGGGGCGCCAAGCCTGTTCCAAACAACAGATCTCCCGCCTGCACCGTGACAATAGCCATACAAGTAGCCATAGCCCCACCCGGCCCGGTAGCCTTAAGCGTCACTACATTATCGCCAAGGTCGCTGCAGGAAAATAACGACGGACTCGCCGAAAGCGTCACGCTGCCGCAGGAAGACGTACTGCCGTCGTCAATCTGACTTGCCGCCAGGAGGTATTCTCCATTGCTATCTAAGTAAACGGTGATATCGCGGCATTCGGCTTGTACCGTGCCGCCTGTCATTATGGTCACAGGCGCTTCGTCTTTACAGCCGTTGGGCGCGGTGGCCAGGATGTAATAGGGGGTAGTGGCCGCCGGCGACACCAGTGGAGATGGCAATTCGTTGCCCGGGCCGGCAGGTGTGGCGCTGTGATAAGTCAGCGTAGCTCCGGTGTTGTTGGCGTCGGTGACGACAAGGGCGGCAAGGTCTACCGCCTCGCCTGGGCATGTTGCAGCAGGAGCAGGCACGCTAATGTCAGGACCTGGGTTTACCACCACTGGCAAATTGCGGATGACGGTACATCCACTCCCGTCAAGCATCGCAATATAGTAGGTAGTGTTAATGCTGGGACTGACGTCGCCATTCATTATCTCGTTGTCAGGAGTGGGCGGAAGGGCGTAGTGCCAGGAATAGTCTAATAAAGAGGAGTTACTGCCTACTTCTATTCCTACCCCGTTCAGATAGTATATTTCTCCCTGGCAAATTTGCGGCGATTGGTACAAATAAATTTCTAGTTCCGGCTCGGGTATTACCGTGACTACCACCGGCAATTCATCTTTGCAGTTGGTAGCCGCACTGATAGCCTGCACATAATACGTGGCCGTAACCAGCGGCGCCACCACCGGCGATGGAAGTTCATTGCCGGCCGTCGCCGGGCTTGTGTGATGATAGCTCAACGAATACGCCATGCCGGTTGCCTCTGAAAGGTTTAATCCCGCCAAGTCAAATTCATCTCCAAAACATATTATGGGCGCATCGATTGTGCTGATGTCGGGTTTGCCCAAAACAGTGACCAGCGAGCTACAAGTAGCCGTGGCGCCGCTGTTGTCCGTAACAGTTAGGGATACTGACTGAACGCCGGCGTTGGCGCAGGTTAAGGCATTAGGCACAGCGCTCATCGACTGGATGCCGCAGGCCGCATTGCTGCCATCGTCGATTTGTGAAGGCAGAAGCGTATAAGTCCCCCCCGATCCTAAACTGACGGTAGTATTTTTGCATAGTGCTACCGGAGCCGGGCAACAGGGGTGAAGGTCGTCATCTACGGTAACTGATACGGTACAGGTGCTGGTAAGTCCATTGACGTCGGTGGCGGTCAGGGTGACAGGTACCACGGCGCCGGGCGACTGCACCGGCGCGCCACCAACCCACGCAGTAGCGGGGCTCATTACGCCCGATAATACGCCAGGGTTGTTATTAGGAGAAGTATCTTGCGCGCTTGCATTTCCGGGGCCTTCGTTCATGGGCCAATAGCCGATCAAACCCGGTTCTGCCCCTTGCAGCAGCTTAGACATTCCAGCCTGTATTTGAGTTTGCGTAAGTACAACATTCCAGAGACGCACTTCGTCTATTTTGCCAATCCAGGGACCTTGGGTGGAAGGACTGGCCGACCATTTTCGCCCAAGCTGGAAAGATAAACCCAGGTTAAAATTGCGCGTACCGGTCCAAATGATATTACCATCCAGAAAAATGGTCACCGTAGAGCCGCTGCGTGTAACAGCCACATGATGCCATACGCCATCGCGGATATTGACATTTGTATTGACGACACTGCCGCCGAAACGGGCGTACAACAATCCGTTAACGTCGAAAAGTTCAAAAAATGCACTTTGCCAGCCGACGAGATATTTGGGTACGGAGCCCGTGTTATTATCGATAAACCAGGCTTCGAACGTGAAATTGCTCGTACCTGTTAATGCCGAGGAAAAAGCCACGTAATAATTATTTGTGCCGGTAAAATTCAGGGCGTAATTCGACGGTTCCGGTGTGATATTGCTGCAATCAAGAGCCGATTGACTGAGGCTTGTGCCCGCCAATCCGCAATTATCGGTGATTGTGGGCGACACCATAGCTGCCGTAAGCAAAGCTTCGCCGTTGGCATTGAGGTCGAGCTCGACGTTCTGACAATTCAATACCGGTCCCTGGTTGTCGCTGACGGTAACCGTAGCCGTGCAAGAAGCCGAAAGGCCGTTATTGTCGGTGGCCGTCAGGATAACCGCCTGCTGCCCCACATCGCTGCAATCGAACTGATTGACATCCAGGCTGTAACCGGCAATGCCGCAGGCATCTGTGGCGCTGTTCAATACCTGCTGCGGCGTGAGTGTAGCGTTCCCGGCGGCATCAAGCGGCAGGGTGAAGGGCTGGCAAGTCACCACAGGAGGGGTAACGTCGCTTATGGTTACATTTACAACACAACTAAAAGTGCTGCCCGCGCCATTGCTGATGGTGGCGGTGACGGGATTAATTCCGACATCTGTGCAATCAAACAAGGTTTGACTTAACGAAACGCTATAATTGCTGCATGTAGAAGGCGTTAGTGTGACGATGTCATTGGGATTCAGGAGTGCCAGTCCGACAGCAGAAAGCGCTTTGCCGGCATCCTGGCAACTGTATTGAAAGCCGTCCTGTACGGTGACGGGCACGATGCAAGTCGCCTGATTGGAATTGATATCGACTGCGGTAACCGTTACATTTTGAACTCCGGTTTCCGCACAGGTAAAACTGCCGCGATCTGCTCCCTGAAAAAGGATGCCGCAATTGTCGGTAGTCGGATTGTCGAGTAGGTCGAGGACGTTAATGGCCGTTCCCGGGGAAACAGTGTAGGTTGATTTGCAATGCAAAACCGGCGCCTGAGCGTCCACTACGGTTATCAACGAAGCGCAGTTGGTAATACTTCCTCCGTCATTAATGGTAGCTACAACAGGTATGGGCGCCAAATATTGCAGCGGAGCGCCGCCGAGCCAATCCAGAGCGGGTTCCATATTGGCCATAACTCCTGCAGGGCCGCCGATATTACTTAGGAGGCTGCTGCTGCCGGGGCCACCGTCGAAATTCCAGTAGCCAACCAGACCGGCTTGAGCGCCAGGCAGCGGTTTGTTTTTCCACCCCAAAATATCGGCTTGCGAGCGGGCTATGTTCCAAACTCTGCATTCGTCGATGCGGCCTTTCCAAAGTGCGGTAGCACTGGAACCTCTCCCAATGTAGAAAGCGCCTGATACATTAGCCGGCGTCTGTGAAAAGTCGAGCTTTTTCACCCCATCCACATATACGATATGGCGGTTTCCCTGGCGCACTGCCGCTACGTGGTGCCAGTTATTGTCTCTGACGTTCACGGTTGTACTTTGCCACAGTCCACCCGCCCGAAACAAGAGTATTCCGCCGCAATCGGCAAATTCCAATTGAGCGGTACCCCATCCCAATAAGCGCTTGTAGGTGTTTACGCCGCTGCAATTGCCCGTGTTTTCAGATTTAAACCAGGCTTCAACCGTGTAATTACTGGTACCTGAGAAGGGGGACGCAAGCGATACGTATTCATTGACACCGTCAAAAGCCAGCGAATAATTCTGGCGCGGCGAGGGAATGGTAGTCACGTCGGCGCAATCAAAATCAGTTACGTCAAGCGACGCCGTAGCGCCGCAGGGCAGTTCGCCGGCTGCCAGCAATTGCTCAGGTGTGAGTTGGTAAGTTCCATCTGCGCCGATTGATACTATTCTATTGCTGATGCATACTGGCGCGGGTTGCCCCGAACCGGGGTACACCTGGTCCTTGCCGTCGTCGCAGTCGGTATTATCAGCTACGTAGCCTATGGGCGCGGTACAGGCCTCCACGGCATTGTCGGGGTCGCCGTAGCCGTCGCCGTCGGCATCGGCGTAAAAGCTTGCTGCATTGTTTATGGTAAAACTATCGCCGTAATCATCCACGACAGGCGCCGTAGATTTTTTAATATAAATATGATAATCTGTCAATGAAATACCGCCGGGTATAGTCCATGTAAAAGAACCTGTATTGGGAATATTTTGCGCGATGATTACTTCTGGGACGTTTGGACTAATGCGATTAAGCGTAAGGTCAAGCGTCCAATTGGGACAACCGCCGCTCCATATGATCTCTATGTTCTCGCCTGGACTCAGACAATCATAATCATAATCGAGCGAAAGCGCAACCGACAGCCCCTCGTCGACATCGCCGTCGCAATCGTTGTCAATGCCGTCGCACAGTTCCGGCATCGGCACTCCGAATGCCGGGCAGGCGCTAAAATTCCAGCCCGTATTATTGCCGCCGTCTGTGCTGTTGGCGCCGGCGAAGAATGGCGCCGTGCCGCTTTTGTGGATATCCGACATATTCACCCAATCCACACAGAGACGAATGCCGTTTTTTTCTATAATAGCAGCTTCGCCTGGATTGGTCGAACTCATCTGTATCGGCTCGCTGCTCGTGCCCACAGCGGCCAATAATCCGCAAGAAGTGATAGTCTGCGTGGTATAGCTGTTGAAAATATAGTTTTTACCCGGCGTTAGCCGCAATATATCAAAGGTAGAAGCCCCGTAAAAAGCGCCGTCTTGCTGAAATTCCGCTTCGTGGATAATGTGGGGGCCAAAATAATAGATAGCGCCGTAACCTTCAAACAGTAGTTTGCCCGTCGCGTTGCCCTCGTTAAGAAAACCCTGATAATTCGGATCTAAAAAACTGATATTGTGGAAGGTGACTCCATCTTCCGCTACCAGCGTGCCGCCGTGTTCGAAGATCAAATCGGCGTTTTCACTGTGGCATTTGCCAATAGCATAAAACAATACAACCTGAGTACCCGGACTAGTGATAGTAAGCGTAGAAGAACCTAAAAACAATTCGGCATAGGGGTTAAATGCTTCCGGGTCGTATCGCTGCCAATTACCCGTTGTGACAGGATGGTTGTTTGTGAAAATTGTGCCGTAGCCGTGGTTCACATAATCGGCCACGAAAGGGTCTTGAAAAGTCCATACCCCGCCGATACCCAAAAACTGAACGCCGCCCAGGTTGTGGCCGCCGCTCGTGATAGTACGCCCAGGCTCGGTAGATCCGAACACCCAGTTGGGCATAGCCAGTTGCATATCAGGAACCAGCGTAAGCGAGCCGTATACAGATATAGAGTTATTAAACAACAACAATGGATTACCCGTAGTGCCGGTAAAATCCATGTTTTTGCAGGTAGCCGCTATATCAACGGTAATTGTACCTCCTCCCGACAGTCCTGAATTTTGATCAAAAAACACATTGTCCAATGCGGTTGGCGGACATTGGTATCCCACGCCGAACTCGTCTTCCCAATGCGAAATATCGCTCCAATTACCGCTACCGTTTACCCAATACAAGTTGCGGGGCTGGTAATTGGAAGTCCAGCCCGTGGAAGAGCCGTAAACTGCACTGTTGTTGGCAATAAACTGTGCAGAGCCGCTCACAGATATGTCGCGTACATCCAGCCAATTGAAAACGAGGTCGGCGCCGTCTTTGTATAAGTAAGCCGGCTGTCCGTTTACCATAGAATGCAGATACATCCTATCTGTACAATCAACCCCTACAAGCCCGTTTATCGTACCGCCGGGAGTTATAGTTTGGGTAGATCCACCAAAAAACAGGTACTCCTGACCTGGCGTCAGGGTCAAAATATCAAAAGTAGAAGAGCCGTAAAAGGCGGCCCCTTTTTGAAATTCCGCCTCGTGTATGATGTGTGGACCAAAGTAATGAATTACGCCGTAGCCTTCAAACAACAACTTGCCGCTCACGTTACCTTCGTTCAGATAACCTGTTTGGGCAGCATCCAAAAAGCTGATATTTTGAAAAATAATACCATCTTCAGCCACTAACGTGCCGCCGTGTTCGAAGACCAAATCGGCGTTTTCGCTGTGGCATTTACCGGGGGCGTAAAACAATACAATCTGAGTACCCGGACTAGTGATGGTGAGCGTTGAAGAACCTAAAAACAATTCGGTATAAGGGTTAAATGCTTCCGGGTCGTATCGCTGCCAATTTCCCGTTGTGACAGGATGGTTGTTCGTGAATATCGTGCCGTAGCCGTGATTTACATTATCGGCTGCGAAAGGATCCTGAAAATTCCAGGCGCCGCCGATACCTAAAAATTGAACACTACCCAGGTTTTGGCCTTCGGTAATAATATCGTGAACGCCGCTTTGCGCCATAAAAATAAAAGAACCGGTAGTTATGGCCATATTAGCCGGCAAGTGCAGTTCGCCATAAACATTGATTGGATATTCGCACCAAAATTCAGGTGTACCGGTCACATCACTCCAGTTCATTGATCTACAGCTCTGTATATTGGCATCAACATGAACTATAGCCCCAGGCAAAAACCCCGATTGACTGTTAAAAACCACGTCGTCTTCTGATGTCGGTGGTAACTGACCACCCGTGCCCCCGCTCGACAAAGACCAATGCAGTGGGTCGGTCCAGTCGCCGGCGCCGCCTACCCAATAGAGCAAACGCGTAGTGGTTGTCAAATTTGAATTGTGCCCGGCAAGGGAGGAGGCGGGTAGTGCAAAGGCAATCAGGCAAAAGAAATACAGGGTGTAGATCGTGCTTTTCTTCATAGTAACTGGGCTATACGTAGGCCCGCAGGCCAACTGGGTTAGTGTAAATAGCTACTAAAACGACCCACTCCTTGTGTACAATCCAACGCCGTTATCGTTATATCGAAATAATAATCAAAATGTTACCCCTTTCAAAAAAAAATTTGAGGGGAGGTGACGGCCACGGAGCGCCTTGGGGGGTGACGACAGGGAACTGAACCTGTGGGTGACAAAGTGACGGCATCGGTACGCCTCAGGTGTTGACAAATCGTTACCAACTGAGGCGCTCCCAAGCCGTTACCACCCAGGATGCTCATAGTCGTCACCCCCCTAAGGCGCTCCCCATCCGTCACCCCCCAAGGCGATCCCGGGCCGTCATCTTCTCACAAAACATTTTATTTATCACAAAATACACCCGTTTATAAAATTTATTTATTTTTGTATCAAAATACCGCCAAAAAACAACACACAAATGAAAACAACATGGACGAACAGACGCCCAAAGAAGGCAATCTCTATGACAAGATATTCAAGGAAAACGCAGAGCGGATTTTTCTCCACCTCATAGAAGAAGCGCTAAACATTCGAATAGCTGCTTATCACCCGCTGCGGGACAATATGCAGACGACCATTGAGCGTGACATGGACTTTTTCTATGATATTCAAACCCATGACGGACACCAATTTATTCTGCACATAGAGTTTCAAACAAAAGGTGATGCTGAGATGGTATACCGGGCTGCTGAGTACCACGGCATGGCGCTGCGCAGGAAGAAAATTCCGATCAAACATGTGGTAGTTTATCTGGGTAAAGGCAAGCCTAAAATGCGAACACAATTGCCCGAAGCAGAAGTTTTTACGGGTTTTCAATTGATCAATGTCTACCAATTGGATGTTAACCAGCTATTGGCCTCACAGGTGCCTGACGTAATACTGCTCGCCGTACTAGCAAAATTTCCTAAGAAACAAACCGAAGTCGTTCTTCGTTATATAGTACAACATTTAAAACTGATATGTAAAACGCCCAGTGAGCTATCAAAATACCTCAGCCAGTTGTTTATTTTGGCGAGATTGCGTAAATTGGAAAAATTAACCGCAAAAATAATTAGCGATATGCCCATTACTTACAACATAGAAACGGATTATCTGTACCAGCAAGGTATGCAGCAAGGTATGCAACAAGGTATGCAGCAAGGTATACAGCAAGGCATGAAACAGGGCATTGAGAAAGGTGTTGAAAAAGGTGTTGAAGCAGGAAAAACTCAAGAGCGCCTTCACGCTGAAGCCGAAAAACGCGAATCCGCCCGAAAAATGCTGCTCGCCGGAATAAAGGCCCCACAGGTAGCCGATTTCCTCGGCATGCCGGTAGAGGAAGTAGCGAAAATAGCGAAAGAACTTGGACTATCATAGTAGGTGACGACAGGGAACTAACCCAGGTGGTGACAAGGTAACGGCAGAGAAGTAGCCTGGTTGGTGACGGACTGGAAGAAAAAACATACTAAGCCGTCACCACCTGGGATTGTCCCGGGACGTCACCAACCAAGTCATTTCCCTGCCGTCACCTCCAAAGATGCTCCAAGGACGTCACCAACCGGGATTTTTCCCGGGACGTCACTTATAAATCTCCACCACCCGCTCCCCTGGCCGCGAATAACCGCGATACATCCCCTCACTGTTAAACGGCATAGCCACGTTGCCGTTTTTATCCACGGCGATGAGGCCGCCTTCGCCGCCGGCTTTGACGAGTTTGTCCATGACGACGGTGTTGGCGGCTTCTTCTAAGGAGAGTTTTTTGTATTCCATGAGGGCGGCCACGTCGTAGGCGACGACATAGCGGATGAAAAATTCGCCGTGACCGGTGCAGGAGATGGCGCAGGTGTTGTTGTCGGCAAAGGTGCCGGCGCCGATGACAGGCGAGTCGCCCAGACGGTTCCATCGCTTGTTGGTCATGCCGCCGGTTGAGGTGCCGGCAGCGAGGTTGCCCTGTTTATCGCGGACTACACAGCCCACGGTACCCATTTTGTGGTTGCTTGTAGCGGGTTTGCCACTTTCTTTTTGTTTTTCAACCGCTTTGGCGCGCTGCAGGGCATCCCAGCGCTCCTGGGTGAAAAAGTAGGAAGGCGCAACAGTGTCGATGCCGTTTTCTATGGCAAAGGCCTCGGCGCCCCGGCCGGTGAGCATCACGTGCGGCGATTGCTCCATGACGGCCCGCGCCAGGGTAATTGGGTTTTTAACGATAGTCACGCCGCCTACGGCGCCCGCATTGCGCGTAGCGCCGTCCATAAACGATGCGTCGAGCTCGTTTTTGCCGTCGTGATTAAACACAGCGCCTTTGCCGGCGTTGAAAAGCGGGTTGTCTTCCAGCGAGCGGATGGTATGCTCCACGGCATCCATGGCGCTTCCGCCGTCTTTGAGTATTTTTTCGCCGATATCGAGGGCGGCATTTAACGCCGCTTTGTAAGCCGCCTCCTTTTCAGGGCTCATTTCTTCGCGCAGGATAGTACCCGCCCCACCGTGAATGACGATAGCGTATTCGTGGGCGCTGGAAGTTGTCATAGCCCCTCCCGTTTGTTGCTCGGCCCCGGGGCGCGAGCAGGCGAAGGCAAATAGCCCCGCGATGATGGCGAGTTTGGTGGTATTCATTGCTCATTTTTCTTAGGTGGCGGTCAGACCGCTACCCGGGTTTAGGCCGTAGCAAGCGGTCGGACCGCTAACCCCGCTAGCGTATCAACGTAGTCTCCCCCCTGAACACCTCCCTGGTTCCATCCACGTATTCCACCTCGAGATGCCAGAGGAAGACGCCGCCGTTGAGCGGTTTGTCGCGGAAATTGCCGTCCCAGCCGGAGGCTTGGTCGTTGACAGGGAAGTCTATGGCTTCGTACACCATTTCACCCCAGCGGTCGTAGATGCGGAAGCGTACAACTTTGATATCCTGCTTGCCGTGCACCAACAGTCGGTCGTTGAGGCCGTCACCGTTGGGGGTAAAACCGGTGGGCACGTAGGCGGTGTTGTCTTTTATCACATAAACGGTAACGAGATCTTCCGCCTCGCAGCCTTTTTCGTCGGTGATGTGCACTTCAAAGCTGGTCTGATCAGTGATATTTACCAGCGGCGACCCGCAATCCAAACAACTTAATATGGAGGTATCGGCAGGTGACCATTCGTATTGAATGTTGCCTACTGAGCCTGTTATGGTCGGATTGAAGTTGAATGTTTCCCCGTATTTTATATTAAAATTATCACCCAAACTAATGGTCAATTCTTCGGGTTCGGCAATAACGACGGCATCCGAAAGGAATTGACAGCCCCTGGCGTCTCGAACGTACACGTTGTAGTTCCCCGGCTCCAGGCCGATGAAGATATTAGACCCACTGAACTGGTTGCCGTTGAGACTGTAGGTATAAAACGGCGTGCCCCCTGCTGCCGTGATCTGAATAGAGCCGTTGTTCTGCCCAAAGCAAATGACATCTTCGGGTTTGACGATGGCGTTGACGGGTTCGGCCGGTTGGGCTACTGTTGCGGTTTGTTCGAGTTTGCAGCCGTTGGCGTCGGTAATTTGTAAGGTGTAATCTCCTGCCGGCACAGGGTTTAATTCCAATCCCGTCTGGTTATTTGACCAGGTCAATTGGTACGGCGGAACGCCGCCCACTACCGTGGCTTCGACAGCGCCGGTAATTTCTCCAAAGCAAGTGATATCGGTAATATCAAACGAAGTTTGAAGGTTTGGAGGTTCTGCGATAAAGTTGGCCAGGGTAGTCTCGCAATTGTTAGCATCGGTGACGGTCACCCGGTAGTTGCCGCTTGTCAGTCCGGTAACGTCTTCCGTATCAGCGCCGTTTGTCCACAAATAAGTGTATGGCGCCGTACCTCCCTGTACTACCAGGTTGATTGCGCCGCTGGGTTCTCCGGCACACAAGGCGGGAGTAAGTCCTGCGGAGAGTATTAATGACGAAGGTTGATTGATGAATGCACTGGCATCAGCTACACAACCGTTGGTATCGCTTACGGTTACCGAATAATTACCCGCTGTCAGGTTGACAGGCGTAGCCGTGCTGCCGATGCCGGGCGCACTCCACGAGTACGTATAACTGCCGGCGCCGCCGGTGGCATTCACCACAATGGTACCGTCGTTGCCGCCATTGCAATTTACGTCTGAAGTGGTAAGCGCCAACACAATGGCTGGGGTGCCGTCTACGATGGCGCTTGAAGTAGCCTGGCAGCCGTTGGCGTCGGTGACGGTCACGCTATATGTACCAAGGATTAAACCACTGGCCGTAGCGGTATTTTGCTGGTTAGGATCATTCCACAAATAACTATAGGGCGTGGTACCGCCTGCGGGGCTTACTGTGACGCTTCCGTCAGATGCGCCGTTGCAGCTCACCAGGCCATCGGCGGCGGTGGCGGTAAGCGCCGTAGGTTGTCCCAGCGTCACGCCGGCAGTCGTTTGGCAGCCGTTGGCGTCGGTGACGGTCACGACGGTCAGGCCTGCAAACAAATTGACGGCGGTGGCCGTCGTCTGGCCTGAATTCCACGAGTATTGATAGCCACCTACTCCGCCGCCGGCGGTCACAGTGGCCTGGCCATCGCCAAAACCAAAACAAGAGGGGTCTTGCTTGCTGGTGGTAAGGCTGATAGCTGTGGGTTGACTGACAGTGCCTTGCACAGTTGTTTGGCAGCCGTTGGCATCAGTTACCGTTATGCTTACGGGGCCTGCACTCAAGCCGCTAACAGCCGGGGTCATTAGTCCGTTGGCCCAGGAATAGGAATACGAGCCTGTTCCTCCCGTTACTTGCACCGCAGCCTGGCCGTTATTGCCGCCGTTGCAACTCGTGGGCAAAGTATTTAATGCCGCTTGCAAAGCAATAGGATCGCTTAACACGATGTTGATAATTGCTAAACACGAATTATCATCGGTGACTGTAACCAAATAGTTGCCCGCGCTCAAATCGTTGCGGGTATCCGTAGGGGCGCCGCTATCACTCCATTGATAATTATAGGGCGACGAGCCGCCAGATATGGTGAGCGTAGCCGAACCATCGGCGCTACCATTGCACAATGGCGAGGTAGCTGCAATAGATACATTAATGGCCTGGGGCTGTCCGATGGTGACAGCGGTAGCCTGGCTACAGCCGTTGCCATCAACTACGTCTACAGAATAGTCGCCGGCGGTAAGTTGCAGCACGTTAGCAGAATTGCCAACTACCGTACCGTCGCTGATTCGTGTCCAGGTGTAGGCAAAGTTGCCATCGCCGCCGGAGGCAGACACGGAAGCCTGCCCATCGGGGGCGCCATTGCAGGTAGCATCGACTGCCGAGGCCGAAATTTGAACCGTGGGATTTTGGTTTATGGTTGCGGTAGAGGTAGCCTGGCAACCATTATCATCCGTAACTGTAACCACAAAAGTACCTGCCGCCAGCCCAGTGGCGGTTGCCGTATTTTGCGTACCTGCCGCAGCATCCCACAAGTAATTATAAGCTCCCGTACCACCTGTTGCAGTCGCTGTGGCTTCGCCGTCGGCCAAACCGAAACAAGATACGTCTACCGGCGTAGTGGAGGCCTGGAGTGCGGTGGGTTGGTCTATCGTCACCGACGAAATGGAAGGGCATCCATTTGCATCAGTAATCGTTACATCGTAATTGCCGGCGGACAAACCCGTAGCCACAGAATCAACCGACATACTGCTCCAACTGAATGCGTATGGTCCGGCCCCTCCGTTTACTATTAAGGTGGCGCTTCCATCAGCGCTTCCATTGCACAATGCAGGCGTAGTAACCGCAGTAAGTGCCAGCGCTGCCGGTTCGCCAATCGTAAACTGAATGGGTGCGTTACAACCCGATGCATCACCCACCGTGGCCACGTAATTGCCTGCGGGGAGATTGGCAAAGCTGCCGGTCGTGTTGGATTGTCCGCCAAGGATATAGTTGAACGGGGCTAAACCGCCCGTAGGGGTAATCGTTACTGCGCCGTCGGCGCCTCCGTTACAGCTGGCATCGGTAGTAGAAGCGCTCAGGCCGGCGGGCGTACAAGGCAATGCATCACAAGTGATTGTCGTGATGCCGCCGGGGCAATCGCCCAGGGCTCTCACCTGAAAAGTAACAGACTGGGAGGTAACCAATCCGCTGACGTCGTGCGACAACCCGTTGTTGGGGCTTCCCCAACCGCTGTTGTCGATATTAATCTCATATCCCAATGCGCCGGGGATGTCATCCCAGAATACGGCTACGGTGCTTTCCGTAGCGGTGCCGCAGCTTACATTGGGAGGGGTGAGTATGGGTATAGCTGAAATTGCGATGGAGTCAGTTACTTCACACCCATACGAGTCATAAGCCCGAAGCACATAATCAGTTGCCGTCAATTGAGGTGTGACAGTCGGATTGGGACAATCGGTACAACTGAGCCCTGTGGACGGCGTCCATTCATAGTTTATTTCGTAGGCCGGATTAAAGCAAATCGTCCAACTGTGCAGGGTGCCTTCCAGACTATTAGTATCGTCTATCAATTGCAGGCGCCAGGTGCCGTTGGTGCTTTTGTTGTTGCCATCCCACAAGTCCGACCACACGCCTTCGGGCAGGAAGTTGCCGGTAAACGGAACTGCGGAAGGTGGAGCGAACGGCCCGGGGAAGTTGATAGGCAAAGCGGCATCTGTGGTAAAGCAGGTATGGAGGTAATAGTCCATAGCCAGGCCGTTGCCGCCGTTGCCGCCGTTATCGGAAGTCAACTCGATAAATTGATCATCCGGACTAATGAGATAAATATCCAGGTCGTCGATCCAACGGTGAGATAAACTATCGATACACACCGAGCGAATAACGCCCGGCCCCAATATCGGGGGCAATACGCCTCCTACCGTGATATCCGAGAATCGAGGCACGTTAGTGGGGGTAATAAGCAGGTCATTGTCGTTGGTAAAACAGGGAGGCTCGGGCACCGGCACGTTCAGCGTACCGTCGAGTTGAATCTCCGTACCTGCGCAGACACTTTGGTCCAAACCCAAGTCGGGAGCGACGAGTTGGTTGTCTTTTATAAAAATAGTAATCGTATCGCGGTTGCACACATCGCGCTGTACGTCGAGCACCAGCGTTTCCGGGGCTTCGGCGATGCCGTCTTCAATGGCAATAATGGGTACGGTTAGAATAGAATCTCCGGCGGGAATAAACAAGTCTGCCGGGATAAATTCGTAGTCGACGCCGTTTTGGGCCGTACCGATAATTTGATAATCAATAAACAAATCTGATTCGGTGGGCGTAGGCAATGAAAAAGTAAGCGTGCCTGGCGAACAACCTTCAGCGATAGAGCCGTCGAGGCTCACTGTGGTGGCTTCCACATTAAGCGAACCGGTGCCAAAACTTTTTGCCTCCAAAAACACGCCGGAGTCGAAGGCGGCATCCGATACGTCACAGATTACAAGTTTAATCGTATACTCCTGGCAGGGCACCACAATGGCTTCTGCTGTAAATACGTCAGTATAGCCGTCGTAAGAAGGCAGCACATTCGAGCCGTTATTGTCGTTGTAATACTGCGAATAGTTGAGGCTACCATTAGGAGGAGTGCAATTGGTGATATTTCCAGCGCCGCCTACCACGCCCGAGTTTACATTATTAATCCGCACCGGCAGGTTTGTGCCCGGTATCAAAGCAATATTGGCGGCATTATTGGCATATGGTCCGGTGATGCCGGGACCGGAGATAAAAAAACCAAAAATATCGTTATACGCACTACAGGCAAATTCGGGGTATTCTTCCGAACCAAATACATAGCGAAACCGCAACGTATCTGCTATCGGTTTAAAAGTAATGACGTATTTAGTCACGTTATAAATATTAAGCCCTCCGGCAATGGCCTGCAGATCAGGATCGGTAAAAGCGCTCATATTATCCACGCTGGCAAAAGCATTACCGGTAGAGTTAACGCCCGTTTCAAAGGCGCCTTGCGTTACCGCCGCGCCGGTAGTCATCACTAATCCTCGCTCAATGCCGACTTCGTCGATTCCGTATTTAAAAAATCCTACCGATTTATTGGCGCCGAAATAATCTACGCTAATAACCTCCACCCCTTCTCCCAAAAATACATTGGTAATCAGGTTTTGTGGCGTAATTGGCGGAGCATTAGTGACCTCCAGGGGCTGCGCATCGAGGCGTTGAAGCGCACAAACACAGCAAAACAGGAATAAAAAAATCCGGGCTACAGGCAGTCGTCTCATATACAGCGTAATATAGCGGGTGAACGAATATGGTCAAATATAGCATTTGTTTGGAAACCTAACGCAATGGCAAAAATAGATTCTTGTATTCATACCATTACAACGAAAGGCATCCAAATGGTCGCTGTATTACAAAATCCCTTTTGGTGCGAATTCGCTGCCTGGCTCTATTGAGGTTTCAGCAGATAGGGCTTAGCGCTTAGCGCTGACTGCTAAGCCCTAACTGCTAAAACCTAACTGCCAATATCGATTGCGTAAACTCCTCCGGGCTACCCGGCTCGGGGATAAATTCGTAAGGCCACTGGGCCATAGGGGGCAGGCTCATCAGGATAGAAGCAGTGCGGCCGTCGGTATCGAGGCCGAATTTGGTGCCTTTATCCCACAACAAATTGAATTCCACGTAGCGACCGCGGCGCAGGGATTGCCAGTGGCGTTCTCTATCAGAAAATGGCTTGTCTTTGTTGGCGGCCAGCAGGGGCAGGTATACGGGGCAGAAGGTTTGTCCGATTTCTTGCACAAAAGCCCAGCGCGTTGCCTTGGAGTAAGGGGCTTCCGGGCCGAGTCTGTCAAAAAAAATACCACCGATGCCTCGTGTTTCTTTGCGATGAGGCAGATAAAAATAATCATCGGCCCATTGTTTGAAACGGGGGTAATAAGATTCACCGTGTTTGTCACAGGCCGTTTTGAGCGTTTCGTGAAAAAAGCGGGCCTCTTCCAGATTCACGTAGTGAGGTGTGAGGTCGATACCCCCACCGAACCACCAGCGGCCGTCGCCCATTTCAAAATAACGCACGTTCATGTGAATGATAGGCGTATAGGGGTTGGAAGGATGCAGTACGATAGATACGCCGGTAGCAAAAAACTGGCCGGCATCCACGTTTAAAGCCAGGCCGATTTTTTCGGGTAGAGGCCCCCATACGGCCGAAAAATTGACTCCCCCCTTTTCAACGTGGCGGCCTTCGATGATGCGGGTGCGACCACCGCCGCCCGCCGGGCGTTGCCAGCGGTCTTCGCGGAAGCTCCCCTGGCCGTCGGCAGTACTCAGCCGGCGGCATATATCGTCCTGGAGGGATTCCATCCATCCGGCTATATCTTCTTTTGTCAACATGGACATTACTTATTGGCAGTAGCGTTTGAAATGCGTTATTTTACGCCTGCAAAGGTAAGGCGTGTGATACGCCCAATGTTCATCTCAACGTCATAAACGTTATGAAACCCATATCCTCCGCAGAATTCATACTCAACGAAGACGGCAGTATTTATCACCTGCATTTGCGCCCCGAAGGCCTCGCCGATCTGGTGCTCACCGTGGGCGACCCCCAGCGCGTGGCGCTCATTTCCCGTTATTTTGATAAAATTGATACCCAAACCTCCAAGCGCGAATTTGTGACACATACCGGCTGGCTGGGCAATCGCCGCATTACGGTGATATCCACGGGTATCGGCACCGACAATATCGATATTGTGGTGAATGAACTCGACGCCCTATGTAATATTGATCCGGAATCGCGACTGCCGAGAGCCGAGAAAAGACAACTCACCTTTCTTCGGGTAGGTACTTCCGGCGGCCTTCAGCCTCATCTTGAACCCGGCACGGTGCTTGTCTCCGCCTACGGCGTCGGGCTCGATAATCTTATGCAGTTTTATGATTATCAAAATAACCTGGAGGAGTTGGAGTTATACGACAGCCTGATGGCTTTTTTCAGCGAAACGGGCCCATTACCCGTAAATCCCTATGTGTTTAGCGCCGACCACTCCCTGCTCGCGTCGTTTGCCCCTTCCCTACCCCGCGGCATTACGCTCACCTGCCCCGGCTTTTACGGTCCTCAGGGCCGCCAATTGAGAGGCCCGCTTGTGATGGGCGAAGAAGCCGTTTTGAATATGCAACATTTTACCCATAAGGGTTTATTTATTTCTAATTTTGAAATGGAGACTTCCGCGCTATTTGGCCTAAGTTCCCTTCTTGGCCATAAAGCATTGTCTTGCAATGTATTACTCGCCAATAGAACGAAAGGCACGTTTAGCGAAGACCCTGCCAAGGAAGTGGATATCCTGGTAAAAACCGTTTTTGATGAGATTTCTGCCGGGAGGATATAGAAACGGGCTCGGGTGAATTACGAATTACGAATTACGGAATTACGAATTACGAATTATGAATTACGAATGATTATAATTTAGTAATTATCAATTTATTAATTAATTAAAATTTCATTCGTAATTCGTAATTCCTCATTCGTAATTTACAAAAAAAGGAGCAGTTGGGTAACTGCTCCTTTTGACATTGGTAAAAAAGATAGCCTCTATTTAAAAACAAGCTCATTTACTTTCTTGTGATCAGCCAGGAATTGCTCAAGGCCGATATCCGTCAGGGGATGTTTAAACATACCCATAATAGCTGACAGCGGGCAGGTCACCACATCGGCGCCGGATTGAGCGGCCTCGACGATATGTTTGGAACTGCGAATAGACGCTGCCAAAATTTCAGTTTCATACCCCTGGATGGCGTAGATTTCCGCGATTTGGCGGATAAGCGCCATACCGTCCCAGTTGATGTCGTCTACCCTTCCTACGAAGGGCGACAGATAAGTGGCTCCGGCTTTGGCAGCCAGGATAGCCTGGGCTGCGGAAAAAACCAGCGTGCAATTGGTACGGATACCTTTTTCTGTAAAATAAGAGATCGCTTTGATCCCTTCTTTTATCATGGGTACCTTTACCACGATATTGGGCGCAATGGCGGCCAATCGCTCCCCTTCTTCCACGATACCGGAAAAATCGGTAGCAATGACTTCTGCGCTTACATCTCCGTGCACTAAGTCACAGATCGTTTTATAGTGTTTCACGATATTTCCTTCGCCGGATATCCCTTCTTTGGCCATCAGGGAGGGATTGGTAGTAACACCGTCGAGAATTCCCAAATCTTTCGCTTCGCGAATGTGATCGAGGTTGGCGGTATCTATGAAGAACTTCATTGTGTGTTAAATTGAAGAACTTACAAGCGCAAAGCTACAAATAAGTACAATGCTGCGCTTCAAATTCTGTTAGTTTTTTTTATAAATAATGATCAATCAGTTGGGTATCAAGCATCAAGGCTGTAGTATGGCGGTCAGATACCGGCTTCATCGAGGGTCGACTGGGCTTCTTCCCACTCTGACATGGCCTCTTCGAGTGCGGATTTTTTCTGCTGGTAGTCTTTCGTAACTTGCTGTGCGTCGGGTCTTTCGTAAAAAGACAAATCTCCCATCACCTGTTCCAGTTTGGCGAGTTCTTCTTCGAGTTTTTCGATGCGTTTTTCGGCTTGTGATACGTTGCGTTGCAATCGTTTGCGTTCTTCGTAGGAAATCTCTCGTTTCGGGGGCGGCGCTGCGGCTGCCGGTATTTTGGATGACAACTCCACCTGCCGCATATTGTCGAGCGAGCGTTTTTCGAGGAAGGCATCTACATCGCCGATATACTCGTGCAGATGGCGGTCGCGGAATTCGACCGTGCGGTTGGTAAGCCCGCGGAGGAATTCCCGGTCGTGCGAAACCACGATGAGCGTACCGTCGAAATCGAGCAAGGCTTGCTTGAGCACGTCTTTCGACAACATATCGAGGTGGTTGGTAGGTTCGTCGAGTACGAGCAGGTTGAACGGGCGCAGCAGCAGGCAGGCCAGCGCCAGTCGGGCGCGTTCGCCGCCGGAGAGCACGGTCACTTTTTTATCGGCATCTTCTCCGCTAAACATAAAAGCGCCGAGAATACTTCGCAGCCTCGTGCGCATTTCGGGAGGGGAGGCGTGCTCCATGGTTTCGAGCACCGTGAGGCTATTGCCCAGCGCATCCGATTGGTTCTGGGCGTAATAGCCGATTTGCACGTTGTGGCCCAATGTGATCGACCCCGAGGTGCTGGTAAGTTGGTTGACCAATATTTTGGCCAGGGTGGTTTTGCCCTGTCCGTTTTGGCCAACAAAAGCTACCCGATCGCCGCGATCCAATTTAATATCAACGTGGTCGAGCACGAGCAATTTCCCGTATTGTTTGGTTACCCCTTTGCCTTCTACCACGATCTGCCCGGAACGGGGCGCCGGCGGAAAGCGCAGGTTCATCACTGCCGTATCCTCCTGGTCGATCGTGACGCGCTCTATTTTGTCGAGTTGCTTTTGCATCGACTGGGCCATTTTGGTTTTGGAAGCCTTGGCCATGAAGCGGGTGATCGTCCTTTCTTTCTGGGCAATGACGCGTTGCTGATTTTCGTAAGAGGCCATCATTTTTTCGCGGCGTTCTTCGCGCAACACCACGTATTGGCTGTAGGGGGCTTTATAATCGTACACACGGCCCAGTTCGATCTCCACGGTACGGGTAGTCACATTATCGAGAAACTGTTTATCGTGCGAGATTACAATAATAGCGCCGGGATAATCCTGCAAAAAGCTTTCCAGCCACAAAATAGATTCGATATCGAGGTGGTTGGTAGGTTCGTCGAGCAGCAGGTAGTCGGGTTTTTTGAGCAACATCTTGGCCAATTCCACGCGCATTTGCCAGCCTCCGCTAAATTCGTCGGTCAGGCGCTGCATGTCTGTAGGCTTAAAGCCCAGGCCTTTGAGTACGCGTTCGGCATCAGCCTGGGCTGATTGGCCGCCCAGCAGGTCGAAGCGGTGGGTGAGGTCGGCGAATTCCTCCAGCAACTTAGTATATTCGGCGCTTTCGTAGTCGGTGCGGTGGCCGATTTCGTCGTGCAACTGGGTGATGCGCAGTTCCATTTTTTTGACTTCGTCAAAAGCGGTAAGGGCTTCTTCTATCACGGTACGGCCTTTGGGCAGGTTCATCTCCTGGTGGAGAAAACCCATTGTACTATAAGAAGCGCGGCTCACACGGCCGTCATCGGGGGTGATATCGCCGGCAATAATTTTGAGCAAAGTAGACTTGCCTGCGCCGTTGCGCCCTACAAGCCCTACCCTGTCGCGATCGCCAATGACGACATCAAGGTGATCCATGAGCACCCGATCGCCGTATTTCAGAAAAACATCAGTAACATTAAGCATATTCTTTACATCATATTTCCAAACAGGGTGCAAAGAAACACAAAAGCGTGGAGTTGACCAATTATGCTTTTTCTAAAGTGAATCCGAAAGTTGATCCGACGTTAGGTGCGCTGCGCACATTGATGGTCTGGTGGTGCGCTTCGATGATGTGTTTTACAATGGCCAGTCCGAGCCCCGAGCCGCCCTGGTCGCGCGACCGGCTCTTGTCGATGCGGTAAAAGCGGTCGAAAACGTGGGGCAGGTGTTTGGCGGGAATGCCGATACCGTTGTCGGCAACTTCTACGAGGATATGTTTATCCATATCATAAAATCCTACCTTGGTGCGGCCGTCGGGATTGCCGTATTTGATCGAATTGCTGAGCAGGTTGATGAGCACCTGGCGGATATTTTCGCGATCGGCGCGCACCCGGTAATTGGTGGCGGCGCCTTCCTTAAACTCCAGTTTGATATGCCGGTTTTTGGCTTTAAAATCAAGGTCTTCAAACACTTCTTCCGTAAGTTGCCGGATATCAAAAACGCGAATATCGAGTACGAGGTCGCCCGATTCGAGGCGGGAGATGGCGCTGAGGTCTTCAACGATTGTTTGCAGGCGATCGACGTTTTTGGCGGCTTTTTGTAAAAAGGTCATATTGACCGCTTCGTCCTGCAAACCGCCTTCAAGCAGAGAATGCAGGTAACCCTGTATATTAAAGATGGGGGTTTTTAGCTCGTGTGAAATATCTCCTACAAAGCGGCGGCGGTATTCGGCCCAGGATTTGTATTTTTCAATTTCCTCCTGTTGTTTGCTGGCCCATTCGGCTACATCCCGTTCTACTTCGTCAATAATATTCGCGCTGGTGTCGATAGAGGTAGATTTTTCTTCCGGTTGTAATTTGCGTTGGTGAATAGTTTTGTAGATGAGTTTGATTTTCCGATAGATATATTGTTTCAAAAAATAAATTGAAACGACATAAGTTACCAGAAAAACAATAAGCGGAAAAGCGATCCAAAATAAGAGGCTGCTCAAACGATAAAAAAGGAAATAAACTACCAGCCCGCCAATTAGTGAAAGTAACGCGATGAGTAAAGAAGAAAACCCCGCAATTTGCCGCGGCGTGGGATTTTTGAGCATTAAAATTCGAATTTATAACCTATACCTTTTATCGTTTTGATATACTCATCGCCGATTTTTTCTCTCAATTTGCGAATATGTACATCAATGGTGCGATTACCTACTATAACATCAGTACCCCACACCTTGTTGAAAATCTCCTCGCGGGTAAATACTTTTCCGGGTTTGGAGACCAGCAGGTTGAGCAATTCGAATTCTTTTTTGGCGAGTTCTATGATTTCTTCTCCTCTTTGTACGTTTACTTTTTCGCGGTTGATGATGAGGTCGCCGATTACTAAGGCGCCTTCGTCATCGTAATTATCCTGGCGGTCGGAGCGTCGCAAAAGGGCTTTGATGCGGCTGAGCAACACCCGCGGGCGAATGGGCTTGGTGATGTAATCGTCGCCTCCAACTTCCAGGGCGGCAATTTGAGAATAATCTTCTTCGCGGGCGGTAAGGAAGGCGATAAGGGTTTTGCTGAATGCCGGCCTGCTGCGCAACTGGCGGCAGAGTTCTACGCCGTCCATTTTGGGCATCATGATATCGAGGATGATCAGGTCGGGATGCTCGCGTTCTGCAACTTTAAGGCCTTCTTCGCCATCTGAGGCTGAAAATACTTCGTACCCTTCTTTTTGCAGGTTGTAACGAAGGATTTCTAGAATATCCGGTTCGTCGTCAACGACTAGAATTTTGGCAGAATCCATTATTTATCAACTGGTTACTTCAAGTTGAAGCAAAGGTAGCCAAATCCCGGGTAAAGGCGGTATTAAATAATTGTTAACCGGTTGTCGGTTGTGAGTTGTCGGTTGTGAGTTGTCGGTTATTATTAGTAACTCACAACCCACAACCCACAACAATCACCGATACTCCCAGATAAACGGCACCCGGGCCTGCATGCCCTTAGAGGCATTCAGTTCCTGTAAATAAGCGTAATAGGGGTACCATTCGCCCATTTCCTTGCGGATAGTCGATTTGCGTATAGTTGATTCCTCTTCCTCGCCAAGCAGGTCTTCGAGGAGTTGCTGTATGGGTTCTTTCACTGCGGGATATTCTACGGGGCGATATTCGCTTATCTTGGCCATATGGGCTGCGGTAGCGATAGCGTCATCCAGGCTGCCCAGTTTGTCGACGAGGCCCAGTTCCATGGCTTTGCGGCCCGTCCAAACGCGGCCCTGGGCGATTTCGTTGACTTCGTCGCGCGATTTGCCGCGGCCTTCGCTAACGCGTTTGAGGAAAGTCTCGTACATCTGGTCGGTGCGTTTTTGCAGGTAGCGGGCTTCTTCGGGGCTGTGGTCGTAAAACGGTGAAAAGCCGGTGGCAAAGCGCCCCGTCTTCACAGTATCAAAGTGGATGCCGAGTTTGTCGTTGAACAACTTGTCCATGCTGGGCAATACGCTAAACACCCCGATAGAACCGGTGAGCGTATTGGGTTCTGCCAGTATGGAGTCGGCCACGCAGGCAATATAATACCCGCCCGAGGCTGCATAATCGCCCATAGAGACTACCAGCGGTTTGCCTTCTTCTTTGAGGCGGGTGAGCGCGCGCCAGATATTTTCGCTCGACATGGCGCTGCCGCCGGGAGAATTGACCCGCAAAACGACAGCCTTAACTTTGTCGTCTTTGGCAATCTTTTCGATGACCTTGATGTATTTATCATCGCCGATCATACCCATGTCGCCCTTGCCGTCCACGATCGAACCTTCGGCGTAGATCACGGCAATTTTGTCTTTTATCTTCAAATCGACTTTTGGCGGCTTGGCTGTGAAATACTGCCGGAGCGACACCATTTTGATTTTGTCGTCTTCTTTCAAGCCCAGGCGCCCGCGCAGGTCGGCAAGTGCTTCGTCGCGGTAGCCTACTTTGTCAACCAGCTTATGGCGGAGGGCGTCTTCGGGATCAGCGCCGAGATAGCCGTCTGCGAGGCGGCGCAACTCGGCTAAGGGCAATTGGCGCGAAGCGGCTACGTCTTCGAGATAGAGGGTATAGGCTTCATCCAGAAATTCGCGCAATTGCAAGCGATTTTCGGGCGACATATCGTTGCGGCGGTAGGGCTCGGTGGCGCTTTTGAATTTGCCGGCGTAGTATACCTGCATTTTGACGCCCACTTTGTCGAGCATGTCTTTCATAAATGGCACCTGCGCAGCAAAACCCCTAAAGTCGAGCAAACCCAAGGGGTTGATATAGATCTGGTCGGCCACCGACGACACGTAATACGCGCCCTGGGTGTAGTATTTGGAGTATGTAAGCACAAACTTGCCCTGACTGCGGAAATCGGCAAGGGCATCGCGAAGAATGCTGGAAGTGGCAAATCCGGCCGCGAGTTGGTCAACTTCCATAAAAACGCCCTTGATATTGTCGTCTTTTGCCGCTGTTTCCAAAGCTTTTACGATATCGGCGAGACCCAGCACCTTTTCATTTTTGAGGTCGAAAGTCTGCATTTCGATATTGTTGGTCTGCTCGGGTATGGCATCGTCAAAGGTGAGATGGAGCACGGAGTTGGCTTCTACATGGTGTTTGGGCTGTTGAGACTGTACCAGGCCGGCTACTACGCCCATACCGATGAGGCTGATCAGCACCAGGGCTAAAAACAGACCCAGGCAAGAAGCTAACAACATCTTTAAAAACTGTACCATTTGCTTGAGTTTATTATTTGTAAATACAAAATAACCGCCATTTCGACGAAATGGCCGTTTTTTTTAGATAAAAGCCTACTTCTATTGGATGATGGAGCAACCCGGCCGCGAGTTGGCTATGCTAAACTCCTTTCATTTTCGCTTTTTCGCCTATCTTTAGCGGGTTAAACTATTAAATAATCAATTGGTTCATGCGCATCCTGGGGTATATTCCGCATCCGCTGTTAAAAATTACCGTTTTCAAAATGGATACGCGGCTGACTGTAAAATTTGAAACGGCAAATTGCGAGGCGGCTTTTAAATTTCGCGCAGACGATTATCTGCAATCTATCGATGACGTGCAACGCCTGGTTGACGCCCCCTTTTTGGCGGCGGTTGAATTAATGGTGGCCCGGTTGGAACAGGAAGGCGCACAGGCTTTGGCACGTGTGATCCCCGATAAACCCGAGGATTTTGAGGAAATTATTTGAGACTTTGAGACTTTGAGACTTTACGACTTTACGACTTTAAGACTTTACGACTATACGACTATACGAACTGGGGAACATTACGTATCTTTATTACCCCAATTTTACAGTCGTACAGTCGTACAGTCGTACAGTCGTACAGTCGTACAGTCGTACAGTCGTACAGTCGTACAGTCGTACAGTCGTACAGTCGTACAGTCGTACAGTCGTACAGTCGTACATTCGTACAGTCGTACAGTCGTACAGTCGTACAGTCGTACAGTCGTACAGTCGTACAGTCGTACAGTCGTACAGTCGTACAGTCGTACAGTCGTACAGTCGTACAGTCGTACAGTCGCAGTCGTACAGTCAAAAACCTACATAATATCATGTCTTATAAAATCGCAGTATTAGGCCCTATTCCCTACGATCATATCACCACCAGCAGGGGGCAGGAAATCATCAAATACGGCTGCGCCACCCACCCGGCCATTGCACTGGCCAGGCTGCTGGAGGGCAAAGGCACAGTAGCGCCGGTGACGCATGTGAGAAGACAGGATGAAGCCCCTATAAAAACGCTATTGGGCGCGTATAGCAACATAGAAACAAACGCCGTATACAGTCATTTCGACCAGGGAGACGTCATCCAGTTGCGTTTTGTAGATCAAAACAACAGGCTCGAAAAACAAACGGCCTTCATGCCGCCGATAAGCCCAGAAGATATGGCGCCGGCGATGGATAGCGACGTATTTGTCTGCGTGCCGATATCCGACTACGAGGTGCCGCTCGAAACGCTACAATACATCAAAGCGCATCGCAAGCCGGGTGCAATCACCATTTTTGACGCGCACGGGCCTACTACCACCGTAACGACGACAGGCGATCGCTTGCGCCGTTTTTGGGTAGAACGCGACCGCTGGCTACCTTACATCGATGTGCTAAAAATGAACATCGAGGAGGCGGGTTGCTCTTGGTTTAAAAAAGAATACGAGGCAACCGAACTGCTACACGCCTATCAAGAGCTCACCAACGACGAAATGAGCGATTTTGCCCGCCACGTGTTGAATCAGGGCAGCAAAGCACTTTACATCACGCTCGATTCGCGCGGCTGCATGGTGTATACACAGGCAGAAGGCAAGTTGTCTGCCGAATTTGTCCCCGCTGTCAAAGTTGAAGAGGTGATAGACACAACCGGCTGTGGCGATTCTTTTGCCGGCGGACTGGCATTCGGACTGCTGGAAAACCGTACATCGTATATCAACGCCGCCCGCTATGCCAATACGCTCGGCGCTTTGCGCACACAGGGCGCCACTTTCGACGTTTTTCGCAACCTGGAAGAAACACAAGGCATTATCCGTCAACACTATTCGAGCTGATATGCTCCAACGCCTGCACGATTTTATTCGCCGCGAATCGCTTTTTTCGCCTTCCGAGCGCCTGCTGGTAGCCGTCAGTGGAGGGCTCGATTCGGTGGTATTGACCCATCTGCTCTGCGAAGGCGGCTACCCCATCGGCATAGCGCACTGCAATTTCAAGTTGCGCGGCGAAGATTCCGACGGCGACGAGGTTTTTGTTCGCCAATTATCACAGCAATTGGGCCTGCCCTATTATACCCAATCGTGGCCGACGGAGGCCCTGGCGCAAAAAAGCGGGATTAGTATTCAAGTAGCTGCCCGGGAACTGCGCTACGAATGGCTGGAGGAGGTACGCAACAACGAGGGGTATGATCGCATTGTCACTGCGCATCACCTCAACGACGCTATCGAAACCCTGCTCTATCACCTGGCCAAGGGCTGCGGCATTCACGGCCTTCAGGGTATTCCGGCCAAAAATGGTTGCGTGGTGCGGCCGCTACTGTTCGCCACGCGAGAGGAAGTAGAAGCTTATGCCGATACACGCCGCCTGGCTTTTCGCGAAGACATCTCCAACGCTTCGGATAAATACGATAGAAACCGGATTCGCCGCCATATCATACCCGTGCTCAAGTCGATTAATCCGGCTTTTGAGCGCACTATGCAGGAAAACCTGCAGCGGTTTAAAGCGGCGGAATACCTGTTTAACGAATCGGCGGCCTCATACAAAGCGCAGTGGGTGCATACACAGGGCAGCGAATTGCGCATCAATTTGCCTGCCTTGAGGGCCCATCCGGCGGCGCATACGCTGCTTGTAGAATGGCTGATGCCGCTGGGTTTTCACCCCGATCATCTCTTGCAAGCCCTCGACAATACACAGCAAACGGGCGCTTTTTTTGATTCGGCCACCCACCGCTTGTTGCTCGACCGCGATGCCTTGCTGGTGCGGCCGTTAGCAAGCGGCCCGGGGCAGGATATCTTCGAAATTGCGGCGCTACCAGGTGAAATCAACACGCCTGCCGGGGTGCTGACTTTATCGCTGCACCAAGGCACGCCGGATTCCTTTTCACACGACCAGACAGTGGCGGTATTCGACGCCGACGCCCTGCATTTTCCTTTGCGTTTGCGCAAATGGCAAGCCGGCGATTGGTTCTGCCCTATCGGCATGAACGGACAACGCAAAAAGCTACAGGATTTTTTTACCGACGCCAAGTTATCCCGTTTTGACAAAGAGCAAACATGGATACTTGAAAATGCCGACGGTGAAATTGTGTGGATATTAGGACTTAGAATGGACGAACGATTCAAAATACACGCTCAGACGAACCGTTATTGGCAGTTTCAGCTAATAATTGAACAGTAATTGAGCAAAAAAATGGGTAGTCTGCATGTTTAGTTTTGTATCATTATTTTACAAAAACCCTAAATTCATACTATGTCGACAACTACCGATTCCATTACCCCTGCGCTGTTATTTATCCCCGATATTAGCGGCTTTACCCGGTTTATCACTGATACTGAAATTTCGCATAGCAAACACATTATCGAAGAATTGCTCGAAGTAATTATCGAGGCCAATACGCTCGACCTGCAGATTTCGGAAATTGAAGGCGACGCTATTTTATTTTACCGTTTTGGCGAGCCGCCCGGCGCCACAGAGATGCTGGAACAGGTGCGAAGTATGTTTGTCAATTTTCATCAGCACTTGCGTAAATACGAGCGATTTCGAATTTGCCAATGCGGCGCCTGCAAAACCGCGCACCAGCTCACGCTAAAAATGGTGGCGCATTACGGCGAGATTACCCAAAATAAAGTCAAACAGTTTACCAAATTATTTGGCAAGGAAGTCATCGTAGTTCATCGCTTGCTCAAAAACAGCATAGAACACCACGAATACGCCATGCTCACCAAACCTCTAACCGATGCGATGACCGACACCAGCGGCCTTATTAAGTGCTGGGCGCCCCTGCAAAGAGGCAGCGAAGAATATGATTCGGGCAAAGTGGCCTACGAATACCTGGCCCTGGCGCCCCTCTTGAAAGAGGTACCCAACCCTGTAGTGCAGGATTATAGCATCGACGGCGCTACCACGCACGCCGTACACTCCACTGCCGTTATCGAAGCGCCAATAGATATGGTATTCGGCGTATTGGCCGACCTGCCCTGGCGCGCCAAATGGGTAGTGGGATTGGAAGCCGGAGTGGAACATATTAACCACAAAATCATCCAGGAAGGATCTGAGCATCGTTGCATTTCCGGTGGGCCTATCTTGATTACCCACGATTATAAACACGCCGAAGACGTGATCGCTTTTACCGAAACCAATACCAAGAAAACAGCCTGTACGGTGTATACGCTCAGAAAGTTGTCACCCGATGCCACCGAGTTGGAAGCCGACTATTTCATGAAAGATAATTTCTTCAAAAGGTTGTATTTTATTTTATTTAAAAAAAATAAGACGAAGAAGTACTACCGGCAAACCTGGCAAAATCTCAACAATTATTGCCAATTACTGCTGGTGGAAGGGAAGGCACATCCGCTTTCGGTGATGATTAGTTAATGTGCTAATTAGTTAATGTGCTAATGTGCTAATTAGTTAATGTGATAATGTGTTAATTAGTTAATGTGATAATGTGTTAATTAGTTAACATGCTAATGTGCTGATAATTAATTAATTATGATGTAAATGGTAATAATAAAATCAGCACATCAGCATCCCGACCTCCTTCCAGTCGGTACGGGACTCCCTTCGGTCGCATCAGCAAATCAGCAAATTAGCACATCAGCACATCAGCACATCAGCAAATTAGCACATCAGCAAATTATCTAGTCTTTCACCACCACCTTAAAGCTTTCTACCCGATTGCCTTGCCCCGCTTGCAATACGTACATACCATGGGGCAGATGGGTGGTATCCAACTGCCAGTAGCCTTCGCCGGCCTCGACAGCCGTGGCGACTTGTTGCCCCAATGCATTGAGCAGACGTAATTGGGCGCCTTTAGCGGCATAAATCTGCAGCATACCGGATACCGGATTGGGGAAATAATGGATATCCCCGCTTGCGGTTGGGTTCATAAACACGCTTTCCAGATTGCTGAAACTGGCATCGCCGTTATAGTCGGTCTGACGCAGGCGATAATAAGACTGCCCTCTCAGCGGGTTTTCGTCAGTCAGCGCATAAACGAGGGGCGTTGTGCTGTTGCCTGCGCCCGGTACTTGTGCGATAGCTTCAAAATGGCGGCCGTCCTGGCTGCGCTCTACCGTGAAATAGGCATTATCGGTTTCGGTGGCCGTAGTCCATTCCAATAACACTTTATCTTCATCGGGGCGTGCAGTGAAGGCAAGCAGTTCGATGGGCAGAGGGTTATCAGGCAAGACCGTGTTGGAGCCAAGCGTGAGGTAAATTGGCGCCCCCATTGCCAATGTGCCTGCGGTAGAAATAGTGCCGCTCGTGGGCGTCCCCGTCCATGCGCCGTTGCCCATATCGGCCCATTGTATGCCGTTCCACTGTACCACGCGCAAATCAATAGGGTTGGTTACGCCGCCGCTGCGGCTGTCCCAGCTCAGGGTAACTACCAACGGCGATAAGCCGCCGGCGATAGCCCAGTATTCTTTCACGCTTACGTGGTCAATATTGAGGCCCGTATTAGCAGGCGGATAACCTCCTGCCAGAGGATTTTGTTTGAAATATTGTACGACATACGTATCCGTTACATTTAGTGGCGCTGAAATACTTAACGGCGCGTAATAGCCATTGTCGCCAATAGGAAAAGTAAAGGCGTCGTCGCCGAATTTCACCATCGCACCGTCTACGTGGCTGGTATCGGCGCCGCCCAGTACCGTAGCGTCATCCAACACCCTTAGCTGCGAGCCCAAACTGTTAACAATACCGTCAGTAAGGATGAGTTGCCCGTTGATTTCTACATCCGATTGCAAATCAAAGATGGCGTTGTCCGCATTCATAATCAGGGTGTCAATAGTATGGGGGAATATAGCCGTTGAAGAAAAAACGCGGGCGCCACCGGTACCGGCGATCTCCATCTTGCCGAAACCCAGATTAATCTCGGTACTGCCCTGAACCTCTATATTGCCGTGAAAATAGCTGGTAAAGCCGACCCCTGACAATGGGAAACAGTTGGTATTTATGCTATTGTTGTTAAATATTACATCCCCCAAAAAAGTATTGCCGCCGGCATTAGCGAGGTTTACCCGTTGATCAGCATTGCGGATAAATACAAAATCGCCATGAAAAGTATTGTTACCCGGCCAGTTGACCTGGGCGCCCGGTGTTTTGGTAAAGGTAGTACTCCCCCCTGCCGCACTAAAATCACAGGAGTCAATACCCATTTGGTTGGACGTGAAATTGTTTACACGGTTGAAAGTAGCGAGGTTGAATTGAATATTATTGGTCGTAGAGGTAAAATTGCCGCCAAAGGTGCTGTTACTCACTCGCAAAGTAGCCGGCGCAATAGGCCCGTTGGCCGCCGTGCCGTTTTGGGTCAGGTTGTCGATATCAATAATACCCCCCGTATAGCCGCTGTTAGTCTGGATGGCCCCAGGCGCATTAATTGTCGTAGTGCCGGTGCCGGCGCTAATATTAATATTGCCGCCTACCGCACTATTTAAAAAAATCGTATCATTAAACACAAGCGTGCCAAAGTTGGCCAAATTATAGGCTCCCGTTGCCCCCAATACGTTAAATGTGGCTTTGTCGTTAAAAGTCACCGTGCCATTAGCCGCCAGGTTAATGTTAGTGTTATTTCGGTTGAACGTGGCAGGCCCGTCAAACACAATTACACTCGCCAATGTTCCGCCAATATTGATGATCGCCGCAGGAGGTCCCGCCGTATTATTGTTTGTGATAATCGTATTGCCGCTAAAAGTAACCGCGTTGCTGATCGTCGAGTTACTCGTAGTTGTTCCGCTTTTTTCCAATTCAATATCTGTGAAATTGGAATTGCTGATGGTAAAACGGTTCGCAATAATTTTGCCGTTAGATGCGCTGGACCTTGGCATAATAGCAGCGGTAGTAGTAATAGTGGCTAAATCTGCTACCGTTAACGTAAACATATTCAGATCAAGCGAGCCGCTCCCTGTTATGGACAGACTTTGGATGCTTACGTTGCTCATTAATTGAGGTATGGAAGTAGACCCTACAATAGAAACCGTATTTGCAGCGGCTGGAACGCCGGCAGGCGACCAGTTAGAGGCCACATCCCAGGATCCGGAGCCCCCTACCCATGTTTTGGGCTGGCCCTGGGCAATACAAGCCATTAATAACAGACAAAAGGTAATTATCTTATTCATCGGTAAATGGATTTTAGGTTTAAATGCATGCAAGCGCATTAAACCAACATTATCAATACGTTGATTTACAGATTTTTACATCACCAAATTAGCTAAATGGCGATGGCTTTGTAGTTTTCTCAATAGGTTGTGCAGTGGAATAAATGTAACCGGGAAGATGTATTTGAATGGGTCTCTATACGGATAACAACGTTGTTGTATCCTGCAAAAGTACATATTTTTTTATAAAATACAACCTGGCTGATATGCTGATACCGGATGAAGTTAGGTATCAGCACATCAGCGCAACTTGTCCATGACGAAGTTCGGGAACAGCAAATCAAAAAGTTACTTCCTTCTCCATTGTTTTATCGCCGCGTTTAAACACCACTTTTGCGGTTTCTCCTTTTTTGAACTTGCTCAGGCCGTCCATGTAGGTATAAATGTCCTTCACCTCCAGGTCGCCGAGTTTGATAATCACGTCGCCTTTTTCGAGGCCGGCGGCGGCGGCGGGGCGGCCGTCGAGTACGCCGTCAACGCGCATGCCTTCTCCGCTGTATACGTAGTCGGGCATCACGCCGAGCGTGACTTTAAAGCTGGAGGCCTTACGGCTTTCGTCTTCGTCTTTTGTTTTGGTGAATTCCAATTTGCCTTTTGCATCCAGGTTTTCGATAAGGGCGATAATAAAATCGGACACGTCCAGCAGTCCTTGGTAATTCACCAATTGCGCATCGTCTGAAGGTTTGTGGTAATCCATGTGCTGGCCGGTGAAAAAGTGCAATACCGGGATATTTTCGAGATAAAACGAGGTATGGTCGGAGGGGCCTACGCCGGATTCTGATGTTTTGGCTTGTATGCCGCCCACTTTGATCTGCTCGATTATCGGTTTCCAGGCCGGCGAGGTGCCTGCGCCGTTTACGGCCAGCACTTTTTCGTCGTTGAGGCGACCCACCATGTCCATGTTGATCATGTAGTTGATGGTGGTTTTATCGATAGTGGGGGTATTAACGAAGTTTTTCGATCCATACAAGCCCAGTTCTTCGCCCGAAAAGCCGATAAACAGATAGTTGTTGCCTTTTGCTTTCCCTGTGCGTTTGAAATATTGGGCAATGCGCAGCATAGCGGCCACCCCGCTTGCGTTGTCGTCGGCGCCGTTGTGGATGGCCTTTTCGCCGGCGTGCAGCGAGCCGAAATGGCCCATGCCCAGGTGGTCGTAATGGGCGCCGATTACTACCGTCGTAGACGCGCCGTTGTCGATATAGCCCAACACGTTCATGCCGGTGCGGGGTTCGCCGTCAGCGGCATGTGGATTGGATTTAAAAATAAAATCAAAATCGTGGAACCAGGTATCGTTTTCGCCTTTGGGTTTGAGTCCGATGGACTGAAAGCGGTGGGCGATGTATTCGGCGGCGAGGGCTTCGCCTTTAGCGCCGGTTTCGCGGCCTTCGAGGTAATCAGACGACAAATAGACGACGTCGACTTTGAGTTCCTGAAGGGCATTCTGCTGGGAGAAACCCCACTGTGCCACAAATAAGATGGCTATCAACAAGTAAAAGTGTTTGCGCATGATTAGGGAAAGTTTTTAATTTTTATGGTAAAAACGCCCGAAGGCGTGGAAAGTTTGAGACTTTACGACTTTAGGACTGTACGACTTTACGAAATTATGAGTTTCACGTATCTTGTACGCTTATGTTCGTACAGTCGTACAGTCGTACAGTCGTACAGTCGTACAGTCGTACAGTCGTACAGTCGTACAGTCGTACAGTCGCACAGTCGTACAGTCGTACAGTCGCACAGTCGCACAGTCGCACAGTCGTACAATCGTACAGTCGTACAGTCGCATCAATGCCCCGCGGGCGCCATTTTGCCTTTCAACGGCGCTCCTTTGTCCTTCACCAGCAGCCACAGTACCGCAGAAACGGCCAGGGCCAACATACTGATCAGATAAATGACCGATTTGTCGGGTTGGTTTTTAATAAAACCGCCCAGGCCGGAGGCCACCAACTGCGGCAATACCACCGAGAGGTTAAACAGCCCCATAAAAAGGCCCATTTTGCGCTGGTCTACCACCTCCGACATAATAGCGAAGGGCAGGCTCACCACGGCGCTCCAGCCGATGCCTACGACGGCCATAAAAACAAACAGCATCGCATTCGATTGCCCGCCAAAATAAATCAGGGCGTAACCCAGGGCCATGATTGCAATACAAATAGTGTGCACCTTTGCCCTTCCGAAGCGTTCGGTCAACGGCTCCAGCACCAATGCCGGCAGCAAAAAACCCACGGTATTGAGCACGGCGAAAGCGATGCCGTTGGCAAATCCTATGTCGTTATTCTGAGTAGCTGTGAGTTCTTCGGTAATTTTATACCCCATAATGATCTCCTTCACGTAGGCAAAATTGTATACGAACATCGTTTGTACACCCAACCAGGTAAAGGCGTGGGCCAGACAGATCTTCAAAAAAGCCGTCCAACTGGTGACGGTATTCACTGTGCCTGTGTCGGAAGCAGCCTGTTCGTTGAGGTCGCGGGGCTCCTTGATGAAAAACATGGGTACCCACGAAAAAAGAAGCACTAGCACGGCGCCCATATAAATGAGCACATAATTGCTGATAAAAGCGCCGATCAGATAGGCCAGCACCCCAAAAAGGCCGGAAATCGTTTGCATCCAGGTATAGCCTTTGGTGCGGGCCGCGCCGGCGGGCGTCACGTCGGCGATGATAGAGCGGGTGGGGTTAAAGCTGACGTTGATAGCCAGGTCGAGTGTGAGGGCTACCGTGATAGCCACGCCGATCAGGCTGCCTATGCCCATCTTTTCGTTGATGACGCCGATGTTGGGCAAAGCCAGTAGCATCAGGGCCGCAATTGTGCCTCCTATGAGGATGAAAGGCCGGCGGCGACCGTTCCAAAACCAGACCTTATCGCTGATGATGCCGACAATAACTTGTCCGAGAATGCCTGCCAAGGGGCCCGAGGCCCATACCAGGCCGATCTTATCCAGGTCGAGGCCGTATTTGGTATTCAGAATCCAGCTCAGCGCAGCAATTTGCACGCAAAGCGCAAAACCCATCGCGGTGGTGGGCAGGCTGAGGAGTACGTAAAAGCTTTTGGTAAGTCGTTTTTGAATGTCGAGCATAGTTTATCCGTGTGGTTGGTTTTTCCAATTTTTATACGCATTGATCAGGCCGTTGGTAGAAGAATCGTGGGAAGCGACCTTGTCTTTTGCGGTCAATTCGGGCAAAATAGAATTGGCCAGTTGCTTGCCCAATTCGACGCCCCACTGATCAAAGCTAAAGATATTCCAAATTACGCCTTGCACAAAAATTTTGTGTTCATACATGGCGATAAGCGTGCCCAGCGTACGCGGGGTAATTTGTTTTACTAAAATGGAATTGGTGGGTTTGTTGCCTTCAAAAACCTTGTAGGGCAACAGTCGCCGGATTTCCCCCTCGCTTTTTCCCGCTTGCTGCAGTTCTTCGGCGGCTTCTTCCTCCGTTTTGCCTTTCATGAGGGCTTCCGTTTGGGCAAAAAAGTTGGACAGCAGTTTGTCGTGGTGGTCGCCAAGTGGGTTGTGGCTCAACGCCGGCGCGATAAAATCGCAGGGAATTAAACCCGTCCCCTGGTGGATGAGCTGATAAAAAGCATGTTGGCCGTTGGTGCCGGGTTCGCCCCAGATCACGGGCCCGGTGGCATATGTCACCCGATGGCCGTTGCGGTCTATGCTTTTGCCGTTGCTTTCCATATTGCCCTGTTGGAAATAAGCGGCAAAGCGGTGCAGGTATTGGTCGTAAGGCAGGATGGCTTCTGATGCCGCGCCGAAAAAGTTGGTATACCATAAGCCGATCAAAGCCAGCAAAACCGGAATATTGCGCTCCATAGGCGTGCGTTTGAAGTGCAAATCCATGGCATTAAACCCTTCGAGCAGGTGTCTGAAATGTTCAAAGCCGATCGTACAGGCGATAGATAGTCCGATGGCCGAGGTAAGCGAATACCTGCCGCCCACCCAGTCCCAGAACTCGAACATATTGGCCGGATCGATACCGAATTCAGCAACGGCGGCGGCATTGGTAGAAATGGCCACGAAATGTTTGCTGACGTGGCTTTCGTCGCCGGCCTGGCTCAAAAACCAATTGCGCGCACTGAAGGCGTTGGTCATGGTCTCCTGCGTGGTAAACGTCTTGGAGGAAATCATAAACAAGGTCGTCTCAGGTTTGATGCGCTTGAAAGTTTCGGCGATATGCGTGCCGTCGATATTGGACACAAAATGGACCTGCATGCCCGGTTGCCAGTATGGCCGCAGGGCTTCGGTGACCATCACCCCGCCGAGGTCGGAGCCGCCGATGCCGATATTTACGATGTCGGTGATGCGCTGCCCGGTATAGCCTTTCCATTCGCCCGACAGTAAATTATTCGAAAAAGTCTCCATGCGGTCGAGTACTACATTGACCGCGTGCATCACGTCTTTGCCGTCTACCACCGCCGGCGTATTCGAGCGGTTGCGAAGGGCGGTGTGCAACACGGCCCTGTTTTCCGTTTCGTTGATCTTATCGCCGCTAAACAACCGTTCGATGCTATCGGCTACGCGGGTTTCCTCGGCCAGTTGCAACAACAGCTTGAGGGTTTCTGCGTTGATTCTGTTTTTCGAAAAATCGACCAGCATATCTTCAAAAGTGAGCGAAAAGCGCTCATAGCGCCGGGGGTCGTCGGCAAATAACTGGCGCATATGCACCTCGCGCATGTCCTGGGCGTGCTTTTCGAGCAATTCCCAGGCATTCGTAGTGGTCGGATTTCTTCTTGGCAACATAAGATGAAGTTTTGTGGTTGTAAAAATGGGGTAATTCCGGGAGAAAACCTGATTAATGTGCTGATTTGCTAATTGAATCGGAAGCCGGCAGTCTGTTGTCTGTTGTCTGTTGTCTGTTGTCGGTTGTCGGTTGTCCGTTATCAGCTGAGATTTTGCTTATAAAAAGTTTGAAATTAAAAAATATTAGCAAATCAGCAAATCAGCACATCAGCACATCAGCACATCAGCACATCAGCACATCAGCACATTAGCATCCCGACCTCCTTCCAGTCGGTACGGGACTCACTTCGTTCGCATTAGCAAATCAGCACATCAGCACATCAGCAAATCAGCACATCAGCACATCAGCACATCAGCACATTAGCACATCAGCACATTAGCACATCAACCCGCCATTGACTAAGTTCAACCCCGCAACTGACAATAGTCACCCGGTTATTTCGCGTTAATTATGTATAATTGCTTTAGCGAGTATAAACAAAAACTGAGGCCATGTTCAAAAAGATCTTAGTTCCCATCGATTTCTCGGAAACTGCCCGGGCGGCCTTGCAATACGCCGTAGAAGCGAGCAAGCACTGGAAGAGCAGAGAAATCCACGTGATCCACGTATTCACCCCGGAAGTGCCGGGCGATTCGCTGGTCATTCCGAGCGTGGAGTCTTTTTTGCAAGCCAAAGAAGAAGCCCTGAAAGATTTTGTAAATGGCGTAGAAAAACCCAAGGGCGTACGCGTCAGCAGCGAATTGCTCATAGGATTTCCTGCCGACATCATCACCGAGCAATCTCCTGATTACGAACTAATTGTGATGGGCACTACCGGCGCAAGCGGGTGGATCAACCGCGTATTCGGCAGCGTATCGATAGCCGTAGCCCAGCGCGCCAAATGCCCGGTGCTGTTGATTCCCAACGACAGCACATACCACGAGCTTCGCCACATGGTCTTCGCCTGCGATATTCACGCCATCGACAGCGATGTGGTCAATTATTTGAAAAACATAAACAGCGAAATAAAAACCACGCTGCACTTTATCCACGTGCGCGCCGAAGAAACGCCGGGCGCTTTTGAAGACGCCAAAGAACAACTGCTGGCCGATTTATTCAAAAATGGCGAACCTCCCTTCGGTTTTGAAATAAACGAAATTGAAGAAAGCGGGCAAACTATTGCCGAGGCTATCCGGAATTACGCGGAAAGCCGCAAGGCCGATGCCATCGCGGTGGTCACCTACCACCGGGGCATTTGGGAGCAACTTTTTCACAAAAGCCAGACCAAGCAAATTGCCCAACAAACTCAATTGCCGTTATTAGTCTTCCATGCGGGTGACTAACAGGCAATATACGCGTCATATTTGTCGTTATTTCAAAATTGATAATAAAACCAACGCTCATGTTTGAGATCTTCAAGGACAAAAACGGAGAGAAATTCTATTTCCGCCTGAAAGCTAAAAACGGCGAAATCATCCTATCCAGCCAGGGTTATGCCAGCAAAGCTACCTGCAAAAACGGCATCGACTCGGTAAAAACCAACTCGGCCGACGCCGCCAGTTTTGAAAAAGTGGACAGCGACAGCGGCAAATTCTTTTTCCGCCTTCTTGCTAAAAACAAGCAAGTGATCGGCACAAGCCAAATGTACGGCACCAAAGCAGGCAGAGACAACGGCGTAGAATCGGTGATGAAAAACGCACCGGGCGCCGAGGTGAAGGATACCACGGTAGAAGCCTAGTGGACAAAAAGAGGGTGAGAGTGTGGGAGAGAGCGAGTGGGGGATCGATGATCTCACTCTCTCACTCTCTCACTCTCCCACACTCCCCTCACCGTATCGTCTCCCTCGTCCCTTCCCAGACAGAACTCCTCTGCGATCTGGGCCTTCGCGACCGCCTGGTCGGCGTCACTAAATTTTGCGTACATCCTCACGGACTTACACGCGAAAAAACTATCGTCGGAGGCACCAAAAACGTCAAATTAGAGGTCGTAGCAGCCCTGCAACCCGACCTGATCATCGGCAACAAAGAAGAAAACGACAAATCGCAGATCGAAGCGCTGGCCGCCTTATTCCCCGTGTGGATCAGCGACATCTACACACTGGAAGATGCGCTGGATATGATTGCGCAAATCGGCGTCCTGACCGGCAGAAGCGAAGTCGCTGCCGACCTCATCGATCGTATACGCGATGCTTTTGCGCAGCTCGAAAAAAAGCTCACCGGCGTACCGCGCCAACGGGCGGCCTACTTCATCTGGCGCAAGCCCTACATGGCCGCCGGCGCCGACACCTTTATCCACCACATGCTCCACCTGGCCGGCTTCGACAACGTCTTCGGCCACCTCTCCCGCTACCCAGAAATCACGCCCGGGATGCTGGCACAAGCCGCCCCGCAGGTCATACTGCTCTCTTCAGAGCCCTACCCTTTCAAAGAAAAACACCTGTCAGAATTACAAGCAATATGCCCCGATGCCGCCATCCGCCTGGTGGACGGGGAGATGTTTTCGTGGTATGGCAGCCGGTTGGTTGTGGCGCCCGGGTATTTGAGCGACTTAGCGACTATACGACTGTAAGACTATACGACTTTGCGACTGTAGGACTCGATGTCTTTGCGATCTCTGCCGGTCGTTGAGCGTAGTCGAAACGAGACTTTGCGACTCACGACGAGGTTTAATCTTCCCGAGGCACGAGGGAAGGTGACATCTCGGCGCCAGCGGATGTTCGATTTCGGAATTCGGATTGCGGATTGCGGATTTATCCTGGTTCAATCCGAAATCCAAAACCCGAATTCCGCAATTGTAGCATGTTCGTTTCGCCTCCGCTCAACGAACGGCCCCGTCTGCTCTGAAAACTTTGCCGGTCATTGAGCGGAGTCGAAATGACCGACCTCCTTGGATGTTCGTTTCGACTCCGCTCAACGAACGGCCCCGTCTGCTCTGAAAACTTTGCCGGTCATTGAGCGGAGTCGAAATGACCGACCTCCTTGGATGTTCGTTTCGACTCCGCTCAACGAACGACCCCGTCTGCTCTGACGACTCTGCCGGTCATTGAGCGGAGTCGAAATGACCGACCTCCTTGGATGTTCGTTTCGACTCCGCTCAACGAACGGCTCTGACTACTCTGACCGCTCTGACGGTCATTGAGCGGAGTCGAAATGACTACTCTATGATGTCCTTATTTTTGAAATGCGTTGCGTTTTTGCACTCAGCTAACGGAGGTAAGTCCTCACACGTTCCGTTAATAAGCGCTTCTTTCTTTTTTCTACTCCACCCGTGAATCTGAACTTCTCTATTGTAAGCAATATCAATGCGATCATATTCTTCAAAATACACTAATTCTACAGGCAGGAATTTTTTTGTGAAGTTTGCTCCTTCTCCTCTTTGATGCTGAGCCAGTCTTCGGTCAATATCTGTAGTGCTACCCACATAATATTTACCATTACAGCATTTCAGAATATACATGTAACCTTTCATTTCATAGCTTTTTTGTTATCATTGATTATAGGGTCCTCTGAGGTCTTTATCTGCTCTGCTCTCTCGGACTGTATCTCACCGACTCCCGTGCCGACTCTGCTTACCTAGATGTTCGTTTCGACTCCGCTCAACGAACGGCTTGGATCGCACAACCGCAAAAATCTAGCCCCCCGACTGGAAGGGGAGGACAAGCCGGAGACCGATACTGCCGCGACGGTAGTCCGGCGAGTCGTTGCTCCGGTCGGCGGGACGGCAGCCCACCGAGCTGCTGAAGTAGCTGCCGCCGCGTACCACACGGGTATCGCCCCCGGTAGCCACTTCGCTTTCATCTGCACCCCACCTGTTTGCTATACCGCCGCGGACCACGCGGCTATTCCCCCCGGTAGCCCCAAACGGATTAACTACAGTCCCGCTCTCAGCGCAAGCTTTATAATAGTCTTCATCATACCAATCCGTACACCACTCCCACACATTGCCGCACATGTCGTATAAACCCAGTTCATTGGAATATTGCAGGCCGACTTCACGTGTTTCCTTACCCTCATTCCCAATAAACCACCCTACCTCAACTAGTTTACCACTGCCTGCATATCGGTATCCCTCCCCGTTCTGACCGCCGCGGGCAGCGTATTCCCACTCTGCCTCCGTTGGCAAGCGGTAGGCCCTACCGGTGAACTCGTTAAGACGGGGCAGGAATTGATCCACTACATCATCCCAGGATATATTTTCTACCGGACGACGGGGGCCGATAAAATAAGAAGGATTGTAGCCCATTACCGCCTCCCAGACAGCTTGCGTTACCTGAAATTTGCCCATAAAAAAACTATCGAGTTGTACGCGATGAAGGGGGCGTTCATCTGATGATGCATCAGGGTCGTTATCCTGTGCGCCCATGAGAAATTCACCACCCTCAATAAATACCATATCGAAGGAGGGGCCGTGCGGCAGGGTTTCGGTGAAAGATTTTGCAATCATGGGCATTTACAGGGCTATTTGTTGTCCGTCTTTCCAGACTTCGATAATAGAAGCGGCTGTGGGGTGTTTGGTTTCGATAACGGTCATGGCATCGTTGAAAGCGGCTTCGAAGTTTTTGCCTTCGCCCAGTCCGTTGTAAAATCCTTCGGAAAAGGCGATGGCTGCGGGATCGTCGATGGGCAGGTTGTGGCCCACCACCCAGATGCCAAAAGAGGAAATCAACCGGGCCTGAAGGGCAGAATAACAGGCGTTTAAAACGACAATGCCGGTTATGCCGCTCAGGGGTTTGAATAAGCGCTCTAAAGCAGCATCCGATATCGGCTGGGATTTATTGTTTTCGGTAGTAAGTACAAGGCCATCGTGGGCGCCGTGGCCCGCAAAATGTAAGAGATGTGGATTGTCGTTTTTGGCGCGGATCAACTCATCAATGGTGGCTGCGAATAGCGCATCCAGCCATTTGAATTCGTCGCGAGCCCTTCCTCTCTGCAATTGCGCTTTTAATTTGCGGTATTCTACATCTGTTTCTATGCGCTCCTGATCGGAGGGATTGGCGGCTACGTACAATATCCGTATAGGCCGCTCCGCCGGCGGCCAGGGCGGTTCTATGCCCGATGGAACTATGGGCCGACTAGGTCTGGCCGCCGTTTGCTCCGGGGTTCTGCCGGCGCGGCCTACAGGGAAGTCCTCCATTTTGGGGTGCATGCCGATGAGCTTTTTGGCGGTAAGTTCTTCCCAGGTCTCCTGGTTCAGCCATTTGTTTTTGTAGTCGACTTCCACCTCGAAGCCGAGCTGGTGCATGAATTTGGTGTCTTTGAGTTTTTGGTTTAAATCTGCCAGCACGCGCTGGATGGTGGCGTACAGATCACCGACGCCTGTTTCGGAGAGCCGGAGGTAGATGGCGTGGTTTTTCCAGTCCTCTTCTACGTGGGCAAAGACGTTGGTCTGCGCGTCGTGAAAAACGGCGTTGTTTTTCCACATCAAATGGTTGTAAACCCATTTATTGAGCCTCACCATGAGTTTGTTGACGGTACCGGCGGGAAGGAAGGGTTCAAATTTGAAGCGCAGGCGACAGGCGGGGTTTTCAAGGGCCCGCGGCAGCGGAGGGCGCTTATCGCGCAACAGGGCGGGTATCACGTATTCCGTTTCGCCAAATGCGTTTTGCTGCTCGTAGCAAAGCTCGTAGGCTTGCATCACGGATAGCAGTTTTTCTCTGTCATCGGCGCTATAGGCTTTGTCGGCGGAGTCTTTGTCCCATATATCGAGCAAGTCGCCGGGGCGCAGGGCGCCGCCCACGCACTGCCGGCTATCGAGCACGGCATACAAGGCCTCTTTGATCCAGTTGGGGTTGAGTACGATCCAGTCTTTGAGATCGGGGTTTTCGCCGAAGTGGATCACCGTACCTATGCGGTCGAGGATGCGCAGCCAGGAGTTGGCTTCGCCTTCTTCGAGCTTGTGTTTGCGGCAAATGTTGAGATATTCTTTCCGGCTGATGTGGTTGTCGGCGCGCCGCTGCTCCAGTGCTGTTTTCACTGCCAGCCAGTCTACGGTGATCGGCCTGGTGAAAATGTCGTTGCTGATCAGGGGCAGGGTTTCTTTTATGGTAGTTTCAAATTGATCAAAGCCGGTGAGGTCTTGGCAGCTGATCTTGACAAAACCGGCTACGTTGCCAAACAAGTCGTGCAGGTCTTTTTCGTTGATTAAGCGCTCTTTTTCGTCAATTTTGTTGACAACGTGGATGACCGGACTCGGGCGCTTTTCTGTTTTGTCGTAGCTGTATGCATTGACCATTGAAAGCCAATATTCGAAGCCGATGTAGTCGTCTTTTTCTTCCAGATCGTCGTGGGAGGTTACGAAGAGATACAGCGAGCGCGGGCTACAGAACAGTTGTTGGACTTCACGGTATTTACCTTGTCCGCCGAAATCCCAGATTTGCAGGTTGAAGTCAATTTCCTGCGGTAGTTGGGTGATGGCGTAAGGCAGATTTTTTATGGTATAACTTGCTATATCGAGCCCTGGGGTGCGCTCTTCTTTGGTTGGTAATTTTGCCTCTTTGTCCAGCAATTTAAGGCGTATGGAGGTTTTACCCGTCTCGCCATTGCCCACCAGCACCATCTTGGCCTGGCGCAGTTCGGTGGTTTCGCTTTTTTCCTGCGAATAAAAGAAATTGCGCAGGTCGGTAAAGCAGTTGTCGTGCTCGCCGCCCAATATTTCCTCCAGTACGTTTTTAAGCGGGTTGCCATATAGATACAGGCTGTCCAGGGCAGGCATCAATTCCAGATCGGCGCCGGTAAATGAGGTCAATTGGTTATTGCGAAGGTATAGCGACAGCAGTGCCGGCAGGCGCTCCGCCAAGGTAAATTTTTCAATTTGGTTATCGTCTGCATTCAAATACCACAACCGGCTAAACCCCTCCGGCAAATGCAAACTACGCAGCGCATTTTTTTCGAGGTGTAGCTGCTCCAAAGCCGGACAATCCTCCAAAAATCTGATTCGCTCGAGTTTCCCCCTTCCCAGGTATAAAGCCCGGAGTGAGGCCATAGCTCTCGGTATGGTTAATTCGGCAAATGCGCACCTATCCAGGCGCAGGGTGTCGAGCCGGGGTAGTCCGGGTGCGGGCAGTCGGAGTTCCTCCAGCGCCTCACTGTCGCTCAAATCGAGGAAGCGCAAGGCTCCGTAGTCAGCCCCTATGATAAAAGCGCTAAGTTGGTTTCCACTTACATTTAAAGCCTGCAATTTTCCTGCATCAAATCCGTCAACAGCCTGTATATCATTCCATTGCTTATCTGTTAAACCCATTTTAGCCAGATTAAGCCCAATGAGGGCATCTCCTTCCATTGCATATTTGCACCAGGTTTTTTCAACATCATCGGGGTAGTTTTTAAAGCGCATCAGCCCCGATAGTTTGTCAGCTCCGCGCACAGGCGCCTCGTGTAATTCGAAACCGGTTATTTTTTCAATTTGGGTAATGATGGCGGGTTTCATGCGGTGATATTGATGTTATTTTACGAATGTAATGCTAATTCATTTAATGTTAAATGTTTGATACTGAATGTTGAATATTTGATGTTTAATTAATTGAAAATCAATAACTAAAATTCATCCGGCATCCATTATTCAAAATCAATCAAATCGCCCCTCGCCAAGTCGGATTTCGACTCCGCTCAACGAACGGCCTCCTTGGATGTCGGTTGTGGGTTATGGGTTGTGAGTTATGGGTATAAAATAATCAAGCATCAAACATTCAGCATTCCAACATCAAACATCTTTTCTTATCCTTATAAATCCCCATAATCCTAGTTCAAAAACTCCCGGGCCAGAGGTAACCTCAGCATGTTCGTTTCGACTCCGCTCAACGAACGGCTCTTACCGCTCTGACGACTCTGACGGTCATTGAGCGGAGTCGAAATGACCGACAACCGTGCCGACTCTGCTTACATTGATGTTCGTTTCGACTCCGCTCAACGAACGGCTCTGACTGCTCTGATGACTTTGACGGTCATTGAGCGGAGTCGAAATGACCGACTACCGGGCTGACTCCGCCTACTTAGATGTTCGTTTCGACTCCGCTCAACGAACGGCCGGGTCTACTCTGACGGTCATTGAGCGGAGTCGAAATGACCGACTACCGGGCTGACTCCGCCTACTTAGATGTTCGTTTCGACTCCGCTCAACGAACGACCGGGTCTACTCTGACGGTCGTTGAGCGGAGTCGAAATGACCGACTACCGGGCTGACTCCGCCTACTTAGATGTTCGTTTCGACTCCGCTCAACGAACGGCCACTGACAACAGGCGTGGCAGTTCAGGAGGTGATTTTGAGATCACCGCCTGAGCTTTCTCCGCAGAATTTCCCTTCCGTGAAATCCAGCTAATCCGTGGAATCCGCGATTCTGACAACGGTATCAGAATCACGGATTCCGCGGATTTGACGGATTCCACGGATGTAAGTTGTGGGTTATCGGTTGTGGGTTATCGGTTGTGGGTTATGGGTTGTGAGTTCACCAGTTATGGGTAAAATAATCAAGCATCAAACATTCGGTATTCCAACATCAAAAATCCTTTCCCATCTTTCAACAATCCCCATAATCCTAGTTCAAAAACTCCCGGGCCTGCCGATTGCGGAATTCGGATTGCGGATTGTGGATTTATCCTGGTTCAATCCGAAATCCAAAATCCGAATTCCGAAATTGTAGCATGCCTCCCCCCGGCCGTCACCACCTTAGTCCTTCCGAAGCCGTCACCACCCAGGATGCCCCCAGGACGTCACCACCTGAGTCCCTCCGAAGCCGTCACCACCCGAGATGGTCCCAGGCCGTCACCAAACCGACATTCCCCCGGAATTGTTATTAAACCTTGCGGCGGAGTCCTAACTTGCGCCTTTAGTAATTATGAGCTTAAATTGGAAGCTATGAAAGTGGTGTATACCTTGTTGATTGTGTGTAGTTTTGCAATCACGGCCTTCGGCCAGCAAAAAGCGGAGAGCCCCTCCCCTATCGCCGGCGATATTATTGTGCAACTGGCGGGCGGACATACGCCGCAGGCCGTGCTGGAAAACTGGCAAAAAAGTACCCTCAGCAGCGGCGTGGAGCTGCAGCTATCCCGGCAACTGAGCCGGCACGGCAATATTCATTTGCTGAAATATACTCCCGCCGATGGCAATGGCGACTTGCTGCTGGAAGAGATTAACCGCCTGCCCGGCGTGTTATCCGCCCAGCCCAACTATGTGCTGGAAGAAAGAAGCACCCCCAACGACCCCCAATACGGCAACCAATGGGATATGGATATCATCAACGCCGCAGGCGTGTGGGATTTTACCACCGGCGGACTTAGCGCGCTGGGCGATACGATCGTGCTAGCCGTCGTCGACAGCGGATTTGACCCAGAGCACCCCGATCTCAGAGACAACGTGTGGCGTAACTATGCCGATACCCCCGGCGACGGCATGGACAACGACAGCAACGGATACGTGGATGATCACCTGGGCTGGGATTTTATTGCCGACGACAATACACTGCCCCTCACCCCGCACGGCCACTCGGTGGCAGGCATCGCCGGCGCCCGTGGCAACAACGGACTGGGCGTGACCGGCGTGAATTGGAACATCAAACTCATGCTGCTGGCCACCAACCAGGTAGACCAGGTGATCAGCGCCTACGAATATATCATCGACCAGCGCGAGCGCTACAATATCTCGCAAGGTTCGGAAGGCGCCTTTGTGGTAGCTACCAATGCCTCCTTTGGCAAATCGAGGGTCTTCTGCGACCAACTGCCTGCCTGGGGCAACATGTACGACCTGCTGGGCAACGTAGGCATACTCACCGGCGCCGGCGCAGCCAACAGTCCCTACAACGTAGAAATAGACGGCGACATGCCCACTACTTGTCCCAGCGAATTCCTCATCAATGTGCTCAACACTACCCAGAGCGACCAGATAGCCCAGACCTCGGCCTATGGCGCCGTATCTATCGACATGGGGTCGCCCGGCGACGGTTCTTATACCATCAAAACGAGCGACGGCTACGGCGAATTCGGTGGCAACTCCGCGGCGGCGCCGCATCTGTCGGGCGCCATCGCCCTGCTCTACAGCCTGCCCTGTGAAAACCTGGCCCTCAGCGCCCGCACGCAGCCTGCCCAGACGGCCCTGCGCATCCGCGAGGCTCTGATCAACAGCGTAGACCCCGTAGAGGCCTTGTCGGGCAAAACCGCCACCGGCGGGCGGCTCAACATATTCAACAGTCTGGAAATACTCCAGGCCGACTGCGGCGCTTCTACCGGCGATTTAGACATCACCAGAATTTACCCCATCCCCCCTGTAGACGACATTTATATAGAAATAGAAACCCCGGATTTTGAGGAGGGCTACCAGCTCAGGATATACAACGTATTAGGACAATTGATGGCCAGTCGCGAGTTTTCGCCCACCCGTTTCGGTCCCAAAGTAGAGCGTTTTGACGTAGGGCATTGGTCGCGGGGCGTGTATTTTGTGATTTTGCAATACGGCAAGAAGTGGAAGTCGGGGTCGTTTTTGAGGTGAGGGGGTTGTGGGTTGTGGGTTGTGGGTTGTGGGTTGTAGGTTGTGGGTTGTAGGTGATTTAGAACCTACAACGTAGAACTTACAACAGAGAATAGAAACTTTTTTTGAGAAATTGTTTTTACTTTACTGGATATAACTTTATCTTTGCATCCGCATTTAGAAAAAACGGCTCTGTAGCTTAATGGATAGAGCATCTGACTACGGATCAGAAGGTTGGAGGTTCGAGTCCTCCCAGAGTCACACAGAAATCACTGAAGTACAAGCGAAAACGATCATGTCAAAGGTTTGTCAACTTACTGGAAAACGTCCCATTTCGGGCAACAAAGTGTCGCACTCTAATCGCAAGACCAAGCGTCGCTTTTTGCCTAATTTGCAGACGAAGAAATTTTTTGTGCCAGAAACGGGCGAATGGGTTTCGCTCAAAGTATCGGCCAGCGCCATCCGCACCATCAATAAACTGGGCTTGTATGCTTTTGTAAAGAAGCTGGAGAGCAAAGGGGTGAAAACGGGTGTTGATTTATAAAACATACATATACTAATTGAAGCACAATGGCCAAGAAAAGTAAAGGCAACCGCTTGCAGATCATTCTGGAATGCACCGAGCACAAGAAAAGCGGCATGCCGGGTACCTCGCGTTATATCACGCAAAAGAACAGGAAAAACACCCCGGATCGTCTGGAGTTGATTAAATACAATCCTATTCTCAAGAAAAAAACCGTACATCGCGAAATCAAATAATCGATTTCGTTGTTGTATGTGGAGTGATTAATTCCTAACAAGATAAAAAACTCAATACGCCATGGCAAAGGTATCAAAAAACGCTAGGGTTGCACAGCGCTCCGCCAACGCCGGTTCGGGTCGTGACTTTGTCAAAATCGTACAAAGCATCAAAAACCCTAAAACGGGCAAATACACCTACAAAGAGGTGATGATCCACAAGGACAAAGTAAACGAATTTCTGAGCGGCAAGAAGTAATTTGCTCCGCTTCATGATATTTCCCATGAACAAAGAGGCCCTTCCATTGAAGCGCCTCTTTGTTCGTTTTATCACACCCCTTAACCCGCTGCATCCTCATGGGCTTCTTCGATAAATTTTTCAACCGCGACAAAAAGGCGGATCTCGACAAAGGCATAGAAAAAACCAAAACGACCTTCATCGGCAAGTTGACCAAGGCCATCGCCGGCCGGTCGACGGTAGACGAAGAAGTGCTCGACGAACTGGAGCAGGTGCTGATCTCTTCCGATGTGGGCCTGGATACTACCGTGAAGATCATCGAGCGCATCGAGGCGCGCGTGGCTTCCGACAAATACCTGGGCACCGAAGAACTCAACGCCATCCTGCGCAGCGAGATCGTGAACCTGCTGGCGGAGAACAACACCGAAGACCTCGACGACTACGCCCTGCCCAGCGGCATTAAACCATACGTAATTATGGTGGTGGGTGTAAACGGCGTAGGTAAAACGACCACCATCGGCAAACTCGCCTGGCAATTCAAGCAAAACGGGCTGCGCGTAGTGATGGGCGCCGGCGATACTTTTCGCGCTGCCGCCGTAGACCAGCTCAAGATATGGGCCGACCGCGTGGGCTGCGATTTTTTCAGCAAAGGCATGCAGGCCGACCCCGCCGCCGTGGCCTACGAAACCGTGCAATACGCACTGCAAAACAACTGCGACGTGGCCATCATCGATACCGCAGGCCGACTACACACCAAGATCAACCTCATGCAGGAACTGGGCAAGATAAAACGCTCAACCGGCAAAAGCCTGGAAGGCGCCCCGCACGAAGTGCTGCTGGTACTGGATGCCACCACCGGACAAAACGCCATCGAGCAGGCCAAGCATTTTACCGATGCTACCGAAGTCAGCGCACTGGCGCTCACCAAACTCGACGGTTCGGCCAAAGGCGGCGTGGCCATCGGCATTTCCGACCAATTCAAGATTCCCATCAAATACATCGGCGTAGGAGAAGCGATCGACAAACTGCAGATTTTCAACAAGCAGGCGTTTGTCGACGCCCTGTTTGAGCAGTAATATCAGCCATGGCCTCCTGGAGAAGACGCTTACTGTACGGCATCAGGGCGATCAGTTACCTGGTCGACCTGGTTCGTTTCCGGTTTAGCGCTACGCTGGGACTAGGCCCCCATACTCCGCTCGTCATTGCCGACTACAAGGGCTTCGGCAATCCCGGATACGTGTCCATCACCGGGCGGGTTTTGCAAAACAAATTCATCCGCAAGGCCGAAGAAGACAGCACCTGGCAAAACTTCATCAATACAGCCAAGCGCTTTAACAGCAACGAGATCACCGACGCGCAGTTGGTGATTCATGTTGGCGACAACGCCTTTGAACTCACCACCGACGACGAGGGCTACTACCACCTCGAAAGCCGCCTGCCTGTGCCGCTGCCCGCCGACAGTACCGGCTGGTACAACTACGAGGTACAGCTCACCCGCACGCCCTGGCAGGAAGTAGATGTGCGAGTCAGCTCTGAACTGCTCATCCCCTCGCAGGCCTCCTTCGGCATAATCAGCGACCTGGACGACACCGTGATACAAACCGGGGTTACTTCACTGCTAAAATTGCAGATGTTGTACCTTACTATTTTAAAAAATGCCAGAAAACGCCGGGCTTTTCGCGATGTAGATCTATTTTTTAACGCTTTGCGAAAAGGCCCTTCAAAAAACGACAACAACCCGTTTTTTTACGTCTCCAACAGTCCCTGGAATATCTACGACCTGCTCGAAGAATTTTTGCACCTCAACCAACTTCCAAAAGGCCCCGTATTGCTTCGCGATTTCGGCATTATCGACCGCAAGGGGAAGCCGGGACATAAATACCGGCAGATCGCGCATATCCTGGAGACCTACCCTACCCTGCCCTTTTTGCTGGTGGGCGACAGCGGCGAAAAAGATGCTGAAATTTATCTGGCTATAGCCCGCGCTTACCCAAAAAGAATCATAGCCATCTTTATCCACGATGTAAAGAATCGCCGCAAAGCGCAACGTATTTCCCGGCTAATCAAAAGAGAACAGGATATCCCCGTTTTTCTGTTCCAACGCTACAGCGAGGCCCTGCATCTGGCGGAAATGATGGGGGTTGTGCGACTTTAGGACTGTACGACTTTAGGACTGTAGGACTTTACGACTGTACGACTTTAGGAAGAAACCCACAACCGACAACCGATAACTGACAACCGACAACAATCCACCTAAAAAAATCCGAACATTTGCAACCCTGATGCCAAAAACAGCACCTAAAGAAAGGAGAATTGAGTATTATCTTTGTCTTTTGAATAATATTTCACAAAAACAGCATTTTGAGATGAAACACTTTTTACTTTTCGCACTGCTGGCTTTCATTACATCAAGCACTTTGCAAGCACAGCAGCGCAACTGCGCCTCGATGGAGGTATTGGAAGAGCTCATGCAGCAAGATCCGGGCTATCAGCAGCGGATGGAAGCCATAGAGCAACACACCAACAACTTTATTTCACATAACTATCTGGAGGAAAGGGATGTAGTAGTCATACCGGTAGTGGTACACGTAGTATACCGCACCACCACCGAAAACATCAGCGACGCGCAAATCCTTTCGCAAATAGCCGTATTAAACGCAGATTTCCGCAAGCTCAATGCCGACGTGGCTAACACGCCGCCGCTTTTCAGCGGATTGGCCGCCGATTCGGAGATAGAATTTTGCATGGCCCAGCGCGACCCCAGCGGCAACGCTACCACCGGCATCACGCGCAAATACTACAACCGCACCAGTTGGGGTACCAGCAACGCCGTAAAAAACCCTGCACAGGGTGGCGTAGCCCCTTGGGATGCCACAAAATACCTCAATATATGGGTATGTAATATCGGCGGAGGTATATTGGGTTATGCCCAATTTCCGGGCGGCTCGACTGCCACAGATGGTGTAGTAGTCGACTACCGCTACATGGGCACAATCGGAACGGCCACTTCACCCTATAACCTGGGCCGCACGGCTACCCACGAAGTAGGCCACTGGCTCAACCTGCGCCATATATGGGGCGACGCTACCTGCGGCAACGACTTTGTAGCCGACACCCCGGTACACAATACCTCCAATGGTGGTTGCCCTGCCTATCCGCATTACAGCACCTGCTCGGGTACGCCGGTAGAAATGACCATGAACTACATGGACTACACCTACGACGCGTGCATGTACATGTTTTCATTGGGGCAAAAAGCCCGCATGCAAGCGGTATTCGCCTCCGGCGGACCGAGATTCAGCATTACCACATCAAATGGCTGCGTACCTCCTGAGACTGCCACCTGTGGAACGCCAGCTGGGTTGAATGCCACCGGCATCACGACAAGCGGCGCTACGCTCAACTGGACGGCCGTATCAGGCGCCACTTCATACAACGTACAATACCGCCTTACAGGCACAACTACGTGGACTACAGTTAGCACCCCAAATACCTCCTACACCTTGTCGGGGCTCGCCTCGTCTTCTACCTATCAGTACCAGATACAGGCCAATTGCAACGGCACGTTGGGTACTTATTCAGCTATTTCGACCTTTACGACAAATGCGGAAACGCCCACCTGCGGTATTCCAACAGGGCTCAATGCCACCAACGTAAGCTCTACCGGCGCCACCCTCAACTGGAACGCCGTATCGGGGGCCACCACTTATAACGTACAATACCGGCTTCAGGGAACGACTACCTGGACTACCGTCCCTACCCTGGGCACTTCGTACGTACTTACAGGTCTTTCTGCATCTTCCACCTACGAATTCCAGGTGCAGGCCAATTGCAATGGAACGCCCAGCGCCTATTCCGCCATTGCCACTTTCACTACCAGCGGCGGCGGCTCCGGCTGCGGAACGCCGAGTGGGCTGAGTGCTACCGGCATCACGCAGAATAGCGCTACGCTCAGTTGGAACTTTGTTTCGGGGGCCAATTCTTATAATTTGCAATACAGGCAGGCTGGTACGACTACCTGGACTACGATAAACACATTCAGCAATACCTATTTGCTAACGGGGCTTAATGCCGCTACTACCTATGAATTCCAGGTACAGACGGTTTGCAAATCGAGTATCAGCGGGTACTCCGCAATATCAACTTTCACCACCAGCTCGGGTGGCGCAAGTTGTGGCACACCCACCGGCTTGAATGCCACCAACATCACCACGAATAGCGCTACGCTCAACTGGTCAGCGGTATCAGGTGCGACTTCCTACAACGTGCAATACCGCCTTGCGGGAACGACTACCTGGACGACAATGACTTCTGCGAGTACGTCTTATAATGCGACGGGGCTTGCCGCTACTTCCACCTATGAATTCCAGGTACAGGCCAACTGCAGCGGCACATTAGGGACTTATTCCGCTATTGCCACATTTACGACCAATAGCCCCGCACCGACTTGCGGCACTCCCGGCGGATTAAATGCCACTAACGTCACGGCCAACAGCGCCACACTTAACTGGAATACCGTATCAGGGGCGACCTCCTACAATGTGCAATACCGTCTTGCCGGCACGACCACCTGGTCTAACGCCACATCGGCTGTCAATTCCTACAACGTATCGGGTTTGTCGGCTTCTTCTACTTACGAATTTCAGGTGCAGGCCAATTGCAACGGTACCCTGGGTACCTATTCAGCCATTGCGACCTTCACCACCTCGGCAGGTGGCGGCGGCGCTTGTACAGATACTTACGAGCCCAATGAATCTCAATTTGCTGGGGCAAATATTCCTGTAAACCAAACCGTTACCGCTTTGATAAGCTCGGGTACGGACAGCGATTGGTTCCGTTTTAATAATACTTCCAATCAGCCGAACATTCGCATTGACCTCACTAGCCTGCCTGCCAATTACGATGTAGAACTATACTTATTCAGCCTGCTTGGATCGTCTAATAATCCGGGCACCGCCAATGAGTCAATAGTATTCAACACCTCTACGGTAAGGGCCTATTACATCCACGTATACGGCAATAACGGCGCTTTCGACCCCAACGATTGTTATGAGCTCAGCGCAACTATCAGCAGTACGCCTTTGCGCGAGCAACTGGACGAGGTACAGTTAGAGGAGACACCTGATTTTGTGTTATTCCCCAACCCTGCCTCTACCGAGATCATGATCGACATGCTCACGACCAGCGAAACGCCTACTGAGATCGCCATTTATGACGTCAGCGGTCGCCTGGTAAAACGCCAGACACAGCAATTCACTGCTGAAGCGACTATGACCACCATTGATATCAGCGACCTTGCGCCCAGCGTGTATACGGTGCGTGTGAAAAACGGAGAGATTAATTCGAGCCGGAAGTTGGTGGTGAATAGGTGATGTGCTGATGTGCTGATGTGCTGATGTGCTGATGTGCTGATGCGACCGAAGGCGAACGAAGTGAGTCCCGACTAAGAGTCGGGGGAGTCCCGTACCGACTGGAAGGAGGTCGGGATGCTGATGTGCTGATATTAATTAATCATTTGATAATTAGCAAATTAGCACATCAGCAAATTAGCACATTTTTTATTACGGCACCATCACAAAGCCATCACTTGCAAACTTGCCGAAATCGGTGTATTTGACCCAGAGGTAGCCGCCCAGTCCCCAGTTGGGGCCCCAGCAGCTGAGCAATTCGAAGGCCTCCTGGTTTTCGTCAAAGCCGACAACGAGGAACGGAAAAACGCGTTCGACGGGGCCGGAGGGCGCCCAGGTTTTGGTATTGCGTTGGGCGCGAAAGCCTTCGTCGACTTGCATAGTTACCAGCACGGGGTGGCCGCGCATCAGGGCTTTTTTGGTTTCGTAGGTTCGTTGATGGTCTTTGGTCAACTCCCGAAACAGATATAAGTAATTGCTAATCTTTCGTTTAGGCGTATTAAAAACGGCGCCTGTGATAGATTTTGCGCCATAAGGCATAATAGCCGCGCTCACCGTGCCGGTTTGCGCCAAAAACTGGAGAATTTCTTCGGGTGTATCCTGTTTGCCGGAGGCATTCAGATTAAGCGAGATATAATCCGGGCTCAGATTGTCCTTATAGTTGCTGTTCAGATTGATATAATATTCCAGACAACTAGCTGAAATATAGGCTAATTCGTTGTCGTGCGCCCCTACGTCGCGCACGGGCATGAGATATGGTTTCAGGCTTTTTTGCTCGAGCAGATCGCGTACATTGCTTCCTACGCCGGGCACGGCAAACAAAAACTGGTCGATCAACTCGGGTTCGCTAATACCCAGGCGCACGCCCTTGGGGCGGCTATCGTCCTGCGCATACAATTGAGCGCTGCACAGCGCAATCAGGCCAAAGGCCGGCAAAAAGAACTTTTTCATACTTATCCCCTTTTTTTTCAGATACAACGCAATCAAAAGCTAAGAGCTAGTTCAAGATTCCATGATGAGCCGAGGGCGAGCAAATTTTGTTTCAGACGAGGCGCATTTTGCAGACGTAGCCGGCAGCTACGGCGAAAAAATGCAACGAAGTATCAAACATAATTTGCCGTCCATAGGCCATTGATGGAATCTTGAACAAGCTCTTAATTCTTGCGATAGTAATTGAACGGTTTGCAATACAAAAGAAGTACTTTTGCTGCCGGTTAAATAACTAATAAATCGAGTTAATATGTCTGAAGCGACTACCTACCCTTTGTCGAGACGCATCATGGAGATGGAAGAATCGGCCACCATACGCATGGCCCAACTGGCAAGGGATTTGAAGGCAAAAGGCCACGATGTAATCGATTTGAGCCTGGGAGAACCCGATTTTGATACGCCCGCACACATCAAAGAAGCCGCTAAAAAAGCGCTTGATGAAGGTTATACCAAATACACTCCCGTACCCGGCCTGATGGATTTGCGGGAGGCGATTCGCGATAAATTCAAACGCGACAACGGCCTGGATTACGGTGTAAATCAAATTGTAGTATCCAATGGCGCCAAACAATCAGTAGCCAATATATGCCTTTCGCTGCTGGATGAAGGCGACGAGGTAATTATCTTTTCTCCCTACTGGGTATCGTATGCAGAAATCGCCAAAATGACGGGCGCTACGGTCGTTCCGGTGTATGCCGGCATCGAGCAGGACTACAAGGTGACCGCCCAGCAGGTGGAAAAAGCCATTACGCCCCGAACGAGGCTCATCATTTTTTCTTCGCCCTGCAACCCCACCGGTTCAGTTTATAGCTACGAGGAGCTTACTTCTATAGCCGAAGTAGTGGCAAAATACGAGCACCTGTATGTGGTGGCCGATGAGATTTACGAATACATCAACTTTACGGATAAACACGTCAGCTTCGGCACTATCCCGCAAGTAAAAGACCGCACGATTACAGTCAACGGCTTTTCCAAAGGTTTTGCCATGACGGGCTGGCGTCTTGGTTATATCGGGGCGCCGGCATGGATTGCGGCTGCCTGTACAAAGATGCAGGGCCAATTCACCTCGGGGGCGGCGTCTTTCAGTCAGAAGGCAGCAGCCTATGCCCTACGCGCAGATATGACTCCTTCCTGGGAGATGCGCGAAGTGTATCGCCATCGCCGCGACCTGGTGATCGAGTTACTCGAGCAAATTCCCGGTATAAAAGTTAATCACCCGCAAGGCGCATTTTATATCTTCCCTGATGTAAGCGGCTTGTTTGGAAAAAGCGACGGACAGATGACGATCAACAATCCCGATGATTTGAGCGAATACCTGCTGCATACGGCCCATGTGGCTACAGTGAGCGGAGCTGCTTTCGGCGCCGATCACTGTCTGCGTTTTTCTTATGCTGCAAGTGATGAGAATCTGCGCAAGGCGATAGGTAGGATTGCGGAGGCGGTGGCCAGGTTGGGGTGAGGAGGCGAATTTGCGACTTTACGACTGTAGGACTTTACGACTGTACGAACAATGATCATATAGTCGTACAGTCGTAAAGTCGTATAGTCGGTTTAGAATTGGTCGATAATACGTTTTTTCATTTGCTCGAACTCTTCTTCAGAAATCAGGCCTTGATTTCTGAGTTCGGCGATTTCCTTTATCCTATCCACTACGCCCGAAGCGGGGGCGGTAGGTTTGGGTTCTTCTGAGGGAGGGGTAGCTTGTTGCTGTTGTTGCTGACCGCGTTGTTCGTCGTATTCCTTTTTCATTTGCTCGGCCACCTTCTTGCCTTTTTCAAACTGCTCGCGATACATCTTTTTGAGGCGTTCGGTATCCAGGTCGAGGAAAGTGCCGCCGAATTCAAAATGAGTTTTGAATACCTGGCCGAGGGCGTAGGTAGAGGCGCCGTTGAAGATAGACACCGTTACACCTCCTATAAGCGTACCGATACCTGGGATAAGCTTGATAAAGCTTTTCGCCAGACCGCGGCCCATCATAGTGCTCACCAGCGAACTTATGATCGCTTTGCCCTGGGTTTCTGAAAAATCAATTTCATACACCCTGCACAATTGGCGTATCATATCGAGTTGGAGGGCGCTTACCGCAAAAAAGTCGGCAATCGGAATGGGGATAAAGCTGGCGCCCATCGACCACAAAACGTGATTGCGCACGATAGTTTCGGCGTGTCTGGTTTTTTCTTGATTCTGATTAGACGACATAAACGTTTGCTTTAAACGGCTGGTGGCCAGGTCAACAAGATCTTTTTTCATAGGTTGTCACGCAATTTCACACAAATATAATTACCTGGCTGCGCGCTGGTCGTATTTTCTCGACCACAGGGGCCGAAATACAGACCAGCGCGCAGCGGGCGGCTATTTTACGCTTATTCTCACGCCTTCCGAGTGGCTGCTGAATTCGGGTGCATACATACACTGGATGGTGGACACGCCATTGGAGAAATCGCCGCGATGGCTCACCCGCAGGGGATATTCAAACACATAAGTTCCTTTGCGCAAATACTCAAAAAAGAAGTTCGTAGACACATCGCGGGTGCTTTCGTAGTAGCCCAGCCCATCCTGCCATTTGTATTGGCTGATCACGTTGACAGGTTCGAGTCCGCTGGCGCGCATATCCTTCATATGCACGTATTCCATATCGCGATCTACCCGCAGTTCGATGCGCACAATGAGCTTATCGCCGGGCTTGAGGTTTTGGGCTTCGACAGCCTGGAGTTTGGGGCCGGTGTCGGAATTGACCTCTTTGAACAGCTTTTTCTGCATGCGCAAGGGGGTATCTTCATATCCCTTGATCTTGTCGAGTTGCTCGAAATACTGCCAGTACACCGCGCCCCAGGCGATCGACTTATTGGGGTTTTTGATCTTGATCTCTGCCATTTTCTTGTTGACTTCCTTGCCGTCCCAGGCGATTCCGAAGTAGCCGGTGCCGGCCTCGGCGCTTCCCAACGCGGCTTTGAGCTTGGGCTCGTAGGCGCTTTTTTTCATATCGGGGAAGCTCACTGCCAGGGGTTGGTCTTCTGTGAGCCAGTTTTCGCCGTTGGCAAGCAGGGCGTACACGGCGGAAGCGGTGGCTTTGGTCGTTTTCCAGTGGTTGGTTTGTTTATTTTTTAACAACCAAACTTTCAGATCGTCGACAGCCTTGTCGTCTTTAGTTACCTCGGCAAACACCTCAACCATCAGCGCCTGGGTTTCGACGGGCAATTGGTACCAGAAATACCCTCTATCCGACTTCCAATACATGCCCAGTTCGGGGTGGCGCAGGGCGCGTTCATTCAGGGAGGCGACGATACGCTTTGCTGTTTCCTTTTTGTCGCTGCGGTTCAGCGCAAGAGCCAGCAGGCCTTGTTGGTAGAGACCTTTTTGCAACCAGTATTTTTCGGCCTGTCCGCGGTAGTAATCCACTATGCGGCGCATATCTTTATCCTTTTCCTGGTAGGGATACAGCGAAATAGTATACAGGTAGTGGATAATCAGCTCGTCGAGGTGGTCGTCTTCCCATTTGGTATAGCCTTTTTTCACGCTGTTTTCCAGTTCCTCGTAATGTTGTCTTACGCGGCTTTTCACATAGGCAAAACCTTTGTCGACAAACTGGCGGATGGCGGGGTCTTCCTGCACGTCTTCGATGCCGAGGTGGTGGAGGTGGCCGAAACCTTCGAGGATATACTGGGTGATATACCAGTTGTCGGGGCCGCCGGGGAACCAGGGCACGGAGCCGCCTTCGGACTGGCGCTCGGTGAGTTTGGCCAGGGAAACGGCTCTTTCCTGGCTCATTTTATTTAAATCAAACAACAAGCCGATATTTTTCTTCTGCTGCGCTTCCTGCTGGGCTGCCAATACCCAGGGTGTTTCTTCGAGCAGGGCCGATTTGAGCTCCTGGTTTTTGGCCAGGTTGCTTTCCAGCGCGGGGGTATTTTTCCAGCTTTCGAAAACCGACTTGATCTTAGGATAGCGGTTGGCTATCGAGCTAGCCAGCGCGTTGGCATAGTAGCGATTGAAGATCTGCTCGGTGCACTCGTAGGGGTATTCCATAAGATACGGCAAAGCCTGTACGGCGTACCATGCCGGATTCGAAGTAAATTCGAGGGCATAACGCTGGTGTTGCAGGGTTATTGACTCGTCGGCCTGCTTGAGACGTTCGAAGTGGAAAGTTTTGGTTTCTTTGCCTCTCACCGGCAAGGGCAGCGTTTCGGTTACCAGCATGCGATTGGTGAGCACGGGCAGGGCATTTTCTTCGCCGTCGGAGAATTGCCCGGCGGTGGCTGTCACGCGCCAGGTCAGGGCCTGCGCTTGCCCGACGGGGATATTCAGTCGCCAGTTGGCGGCTGCCGACTGGCCGGCCTGGGCGGTAAAAGGCGCCTCTGCCTGGGTAAGTCCGAAGGCTTTATCGACGGGCTGCATGGTGAGCGCGTCGAAGAGCTCCAATTTAACCGTCCCTGTGAGCGAAGCGCCGGAGAGGTTTGACACCTTCGTGCTAAACCAAAACTCGTCGCCTTCGCGCACAAAGCGGGGTGCATTGGGCAGCACCATCAATTCTTTTTGGGTCACCACTTCTTTTGCGTCAAACGCAAATTTGAGGTCGGTGGTATGCGCCAATGTCAGCAATTTCCAGCGCGTAAGGGCTTCGTTCATCGTAAAGCGAAGCACCACATTGCCCTCTGCATCGGTGAGCAGGTCGGGCATAAAAAACACCGTTTCTTTGAGGTTTCGTCGCACCTGCACGGGTGGCGGCGGCGGAGGAGGCGTTACTTGAGAGCCCCCCACTACCGTTTCATCAGAGGTAAGCGGCGCCGGTGGCGCTGCGGCGGCTTCTCCGTTCATTGCAGCTGCCGGCGCCATAGAATATTGTAGTTCTTCGGAGCGCGCCGGCGCAGCAGAATCCGCCATAGCCTTATACATTATCCGGGGGCGGCCCATGCCGCCGGGATAAAATCCGAACCAGTTCAAATAGGGGTAGCTGCGAACAGGCGTTTCTTTATACCGTCGGCGCAGCGGTTCATTCGACCTGCCTGAGCGCGGCCCAAAGGCGATAGGGTTCCAGCTCGATTGCGCGTAACCGATTGAGGGGTAGGGATCGAAAAACCAGTTGTGTTCGATAAATTGGTCGAGCGAAGCGTCGTACATCGCGGCGACCATCTCGGCTGCGACTCTTTCGCCGTCGGGGCCGCTGATCTTGATGCGCCACTCTTCCGACTGGCCGGGTTTGAGTTTATCGCGGAAAGTGCTGTAGCTGATTTTCAGCGCTTTATTCGACCAGGGCACGGTAATTAATTCCGTATAAATATTCGTGCGGTTGTGTTGTACCGACACCAGGTGCAGCATCAGGTTGCCGCGGTCGGCTTCCGTGACGGCTTGTTGCCACTCCGCGTAGCGGTCTATATGGAGCCAGCCCGATTTCAGGATTTTGCCCTTGCGTTCGAGTTCGTAGTAATAATGGCGCGGGCCGTTATTTACCGAGAGGTATAAAGTAGCCTGATCGCCCGGTTGATATGTTTTCTTCGACCATTGGCGGAGATTGCTGATAGCGTCCGGGATGCGGCGGGCCTGGGGTTCGAGCAGTGCAAAATATTTGGTCGTTTCGATGAGGTTGCCGGCGGAGTCATTTGTTTTTAAACTAACCAAATAATACCCTACCGGAAAAGCGCTCATATTGATGCGCAGATCGTAGGCGCCGTTGCTATTCACCGGCTGTGTAAACACGCGCTCCTGGCGTGACCAGCGGGTAATATCGTCTTCGTACTGATATGCCAGCAGCGGGAAATAGCGCTGGTATTCCTCGCGGTTCAGCACGTACTGGTCGGGCGCCTCCCAATAGCGATCAATAAAGGGATGCGTAGGCGATTGCAGGCGGAATATTTCCACAGTAGCCTGTGATTGCTGGAGTTTGCCATCGAGGTTAGTAATGCTGACCGGGAATACCACCGTGCTGCTTTGTTCCAACTGCGGCGGCACGGCAATATCGGCTCTGAGGCCCACATAAGCCAGTTGGTAGGTGCGTTCTGCCGAGCGGGTTTCACCGTTTATATCGACTACGTCGGCATATACCGTAAAGGCAAAAGCCGGATTGCGGCTGCGATCGGCGCTGCGGTCGGGCATAGCCTGGAAAGGAATGACAAACTTGCCTTCGGCGTCGGTAGTCGTTTCTCCGCCGGCGATTTCCATGGCGGGACTCTGGCCGTACGGCGGCATAATTTTTGCGCCGCCCCACCAGGGTATCCAGGGGTAGCGCACCTCGCGCACTACGCGATACGTTACTTTGGCGCCATCTACCGCACTGCCTGCAAAAGCGAGGGCTTTGCCCGTCACATTCACCTTGTCGCCCAGGCGCACATCGCCGGCGAGGCTATCGATAAGGGTTTCAAAGCGGGGTCGTTTGTATTCTTCTACCTGAAAACCGTGGTTCGTCTCGCCGGCGCTTGAACGCAGGTACATCGTGCCCAGCAGGCCTCCTGTGGGCGTTGTAAAGGCGCCGTTGACCGTGCCGTATTGATTGGTGGTGAGTTCCAGCTTGGTAGTTTCCTGCATATTGGCGTCGAGCAATGTGATCGTCACTTTTTCTCCTTTGACGATGGCCGGTACGCCGTTGGCGTCATTTTTTAAAATAATAGCTTTAAAAAACAACTGCTGTCCAGGCCGGTAAATAGCCCGGTCGAGGAAAAAGTGGGTAGTTAATTGCTCCTGGGGCTGGTAATATCCCGAATAGCTATAGAAACCTTCCAGTGGAAAAAGCACGTCGCCGCCTTTAGAAAATTTGACGCGATAGCTGTCATTTTTTATTGGCGAGATAAATTTGCCATCGTTATCCGAAATGGCTTGTCCGGCCTTATCGTACAACACCTTGCGTTGTTTATTATCATACCGGCTCTTATAAAATTCTGCCAATACGCCGGGCATCGGCGCGCCTGTTTGCCTGTCAGTGGTTAAAAAATAAGACTCTTCCAGGCTACCCTGCTGTTTGAGCGATGCGATATTGGATACATTGGTATACAGGAAAGCCACGCGTCCTGTTTTGTTATTAAACTTGGCATTATCTGAGGCAATTACGGCATACAAACCCAACGACAAAGGCGGGATGGCCAGTTCGAGGCTGTGGGGCTGGAAGTCGGAAGTAGAAGGCAGATTAGCCGACCACTGGTGGATAGCCTTTCGCCTATTGAGTTGGTTGTACATTTTGTCAAAATCCCAGGACTCGATTTCCTGTTGTTCGGCCTCTGCGATTTTCACCACCTTTACATACACCTTTCCAATGTTCCGATATTGCACCAGCATCGGGGCGTATTTTCCCGGCACGTTCACCTGTTCGGTAGTGAGAAAAAGTTGTTTGGTTAAAATCGAATTTTTCAGAAAATCGCATTGAGAAGAACCATAAGCGCCGGGGTAGCGCTTGGCGGCCTCTTCGCAGAGGGCTTTCGCTTTCACCAATTCGAGGCGGTAGGTTTCTTCCCGGCTATCCTGGTATTTCAAACCGAGGTTATAATGCCATTGCGCCATCGCGTAGATCACTTCCGAATTAGAAGGGTGGGAAGCGTAGTGCTGGTAGAGTCGTTGGAGCGACTCGCGGTACAGCGAGTCCTTGATATCCACCACCGAATTGTTGAGGCCAAACTGCAGGCGCTTCAGGTCCAGGTCGATAAGCGCTGCCTGATCGGCGTCTTGCAGGTGTCGGCGTAGCAGTCGCTGGTAAAGCACCAGGCTTTTATACTTAAACGAAGCTGTATCTTTAGTAGTAAAAGAAAACGCCGCAAAGTCGGATACATCGGCAAAAGCCACCTCCTGGTCGAGATAAAACTTATAGGCAGGTTCGGTGAGATAAGACTGTTCGCCGGAAAAATGATCGATAACCCGGTGCGCCAGAAAATCGAACAACGTAGGGCGCAGGCCGTCGCTGAGTTGGCCTTTTACCGTGATAGCCTCAATGGCTTGTAGCGGCACATCGGCCAGGCGTTCGTCCGACAGCGAAGCGTCGTAAAGGCGGGCGCTTTCGGTTGCCAGCTGGGCGGCAGACCAGGTCTGGAGGTCATCGGGCTTATAATCCGCAATTTCCGTGCGTTGGCTGATTTGCCAGAAATTGCTTTGCAGGTAACCCCAATAGACCTCGGCCAGTATAGACTGCAAAATCGGCTTTACCGGAAAATCGGACTGTGCCAGTTCGGTTTGCAGTTTAACAATAACCTTTTTATGCCCCTCTTCTTCCAGTTCATTTAAGTATTTGACCTGGTACATCAGGCTTTTAATCACCTGCGTAGGGTTATTATCGCGTTTGGCCTTTTGATAAAGCGATTCCACGCGTTCCAGGGCGGATCGGGGCAAGCCTTTCGACTCAAGAGAATCGATCGTTTTCCACGCCGACTTATACGGGTCGTTATTAAATGACATGGTCCCCTGTGGTTTTTGTGCAAAAAGGGTAGAAGTGGTTAGGATCAGCAGCAGTAATGTGCATGGGAGAAAGGACAGCCTCATACGTCCGGAGTTTTATTTTGCGGTCATTGATAAGGTGACAAGGTGACAAGGTGACAGATTAGTTTCTTAACTGTCACCTTGTCACGCGTCACCTCGTCACTTAATAACTTATCAGACGTTTAAAAAAGTATAAATGGCGGGTGATTATTCTGCTAATGCCGTTAATTATGTGTTAAGAAACGGGCGATGTCCACTTGCCGATCCAGCGGGCTGCCGTGTACCAGTCTATCGGCCAGGTGTTTGGCCCAAAAAGGGGCCAGCGAAGTGCCTTTTGTGCCGAGTCCGTTAAAAATAGCCAATTGTTCGAATTGCGGATGAAAGCCGAGGAACGGCCTTCGGTCTTTCACCGTGGGGCGGATAGCGGCGAGATGGTCGACCACCTCAAAAGGCAAAGTCAGCACCTCGCTGAGTTGATCGATGAGCGTAGCTTTACTGTGTGGAGAGGGTTCGTCGTGTTCAAAATTTCGTTCATAAGTAGTGCCAATCCAGTACAGCTCTTCTTCCGGTTTTCCGAAAGGAATAATAAAAACGCCTTGTTTTAGCATTTTCGGAAAATGGGCCCCCGGGATTTTCACAATCAGCACCTCGCCTTTGTCGCCGATAAAAGGCAGGTAGTTGAAGTAGGGATTGTGGGTGGCTTTGGCGCCCTCAGCGAAGACCAGGGAGGCGGCGGTGATGCCCTGGTAGGCGACTGTACGACTGTACGACTGTACGACTGTACGACTGTGCGATTGTGCGACTGTGCGCGGGAGGGGCTCCCCTTCAGGGGTCGGGGGTGTGGGAAAGCTACTTTGCGACTGTACGACTGTACGACTGTACGACTTTGCGACTGTGTGCGGGAGGGTCTCCCCTTCAGGTGGTGTAGGAAAGCGACTTTGCGACTGTACGACTGTACGACTGTACGACTTTGCGACTGTGTGTGGGAGGGTCTCCCCTTCAGGGGGTGGGGGACTTTGCGACTGTACGACTGTACGACTGTGCGATGCGACTGTGTGCGGGAGGGTCTCCCCTTCAGGGGTCGGGGGTGTGATTTGTTGAGACGCAAAATTTTGCGTCTCTGCGGAAATGGAAATTTCCAATTTATTATAATCGAAAGTTTCTTTTTGGAAAGAATTTTTATTTATTAAAAAAGACCTGAAAGCCGCGCACAGCCTGCCGATATCTACCTGGGAGGCGTGTTGTAATTCGCCGTAAGAGAAGGCGGGGTTGATCTTGCCGGTAAAGGCAGATACATCGGCGGGATCGATAATATAATCGTGATAAGCGGGGTCGGCGCTGCGGCCGAGCCAGTCGTTTTCGTCGCCCTGGTGGCTGAGGGCGCGAAGGATATTGCGTTCGTGGTAAAGAGGCAGGCCGAGTAGCGACTCGAGTTGCTGGTAAGTTTCGCGGGCGAAGGGAATCAGTTCATCCACGCGCCAGGATTTCACAAAACTGCGGCCGGTGACCGGGTTGATCACCCCGGCGGCCACGCGGGATGCGGCGCGGGGGTAATCGTCGTCGATCACGCAGACCGTTTGTCCGGCTTCCATCAGGAAATGAGCCAGCAGCGTGCCTGCGAGTCCCTGCCCTACTATCAGCGTATCCACGTGCATAAATCAGGGCAATTGTTGGAGTTCTTCGCGAAGCTTCTTAGGCAGGCTTTTAGCGACCAGCTCGTAAGAGTGGTCGATCAACTCCCGGAGGAAAGCGTCGTCGAGGTCGCCGTCGAAAGCCACCGTATTCCAGTGCGATTTATTCATATGCCAGCCGGGGATAATTTCGGCGTATTGCTCGCGTAATTCGATTGCCCGGTCGGGGTCGCACTTGAGGTTTACGGTAAATTCGAGGCTATCGAGGCCGGTGAGGGCAAACATTTTGCCCATCACCTTAAACACGAGCGTCACCTCATCGAAGGGGAAAGTTTCCTCCACGCCTTTCTTGGACAGGCAATATTCTCGGAATTCTTCGATATTCATGTTTTATTATTGACGACAAGCGCGTAACTTTGCGCTGCTTTTGCACAAATATACTGCATTCCCTTCTAAAAGGTCCCGTAGTTCAACGGATAGAATAGGAGTTTCCTAAACTCTAGATCCAGGTTCGATTCCTGGCGGGACCACTTTTGGGACTTTACGACTGTACGACTTTACGACTCTTTACGACTTTACGACTCTTTACGACTGTCAGTTGAGCAGGCCAGGGCCTGCAGCCGTAAGGCAAAGGCACTGGTCCCGATAGGACAAAAAATCTGTAAGGATTTTGAAGGACTATCGGGGTTCGATTCCTGGCGGGACCACTTTTGGGACTTTACGACTGTACGACTGTAGGACTTTACGATCAAGGAAACTTATCGTATCTTTATACGTTCATTATAACAGTCGTACAGTCGTACAGTCGTACAGTCGTACAGTCGTACAGTCGTACAGTCGTACAGTCGTACAGTCGTACAGTCGTACAGTCGTACAGTCGTACAGTCGTACAGTCGCCTTCATCAATGCAATATCTTGAAAGGCCGCTTCCAGGTAGAATGATCTCTTGAAAACTCGATATGAAAATCTTTGGCCGTGGCGGGCAGCACGAAGTTGACGTCGTCGGTGGCGGTAGACTTATTGTCGATCGCAATGGAAGTGTTGGTCTGCTCCAGACGGGAAATGGGTTTTCCATCGGCATAGATGAGCAGTTTGGGGCGATTGCAAACGCCGAGGTTGCTTTTGCAGTTCATATAGTACCTGATCTTGAGGCTGATCTCGGTGTCAGAATACCACTCGGCATTGGCCCAGGCGAATTCCAGTCCGAAATCGAGGAAATTAAAGGGTTGTTTCAGCGTTGGGAAGTTGAGCAGCTTCAGCGGTCCGTCGGAGGGGTTGTTTGTTGACGGGTTATCTCCTTCCGCAGTGTTTTGTTCTGTTTGCTCCTGATTATTTTCTATGGCCGATTCGTTGTCTATTAATGAATTGTCTGTTTTTTGAATTAAAAAATAAGCCAATATCACCAATGCAAACGAAGCGACAATAATTATCATTCGCTTGCGGTTATCGACTGGAGTATCGGCTGTGTTTTGTCCGCTATGTTGAGCCTTAGGCAATTCTTCGTCGAGCGAGCTGCCGTCGGCGATATCCAGAATTTGGTGGGCGATGGCGGCTTTTTGGCGGGCTACTTCGCTATGGTCGAGTATGCCTGCCAGGCTTTGCTCTTCCAATAGGGCCAGCTTGCCCTTTAGCACCAGCAAAGCGTTTTGTTTGCGCTGGCTTTGGGATTGGGCTTGTGCGATAAGCAGTTCGAGGGCTTCGTTCAGTTTAAAATCGGCTACGAGTTCGCGAACTTGCGGCAAAGTGTTGTCTGCCATTGTTTTGTGGAATTTTAGGCAAGGTAGGGGGAAAAAAGGAGAACGAAAAGTCCGTTATCTCATCAGAAATATTTTTTTTATCTAACCAAAAATTCCAAATAAAATAGAGGTTATTATCATCAGCAGGTAGTACCATTTAGCGTCTTTGTAGAAGGCGATCTTCCAAAAAGTCAATTCCCGATGATCCAGCAGGAAAGCCTCATCAACTTTGACGCCCAGTCGCTCCCAATGGTTTTTATCAGCCTGTTTGGTATAGAGCCATCCTGGAACATCGTAGACCGGAAAATGCACATCTTCGTCATTTTGGAGCCATAAAGGAAAACCGGGGCTGTTGATAAACCAGGAAATCATGCGCTCCCGGGCGCTGCACATAGACAAATACAATTGCCAACGGTAATGAATGAACCAAAAGAAAAAGGGAATTAAAGCTGTAAGGTAAATCAGCAGGTTTTCCTTGTCGGCTTCTACATGCTGTGCAATAAGATATAAACTACCACCCCAAAGTACGATAGCGAAATTTTTGGTTTTATAGATTATATCATCTAAATTTTTAATATTTTCAGCAATGAGGTCTATCTCCTTCAGGAGGATTGTATACCGGGGGTTGGAGTAGGCATCAGGCATTTTCCGTTTGCTTTCTTAGATTAGTAGAACAGGTTATTAATGTACACAATAAAACCAAGGCTGCACAAAGATAGTATACTTTGTCCCATACTGTTTGTTGTATTTCGACTTGCGGGTTAGCCATATTTCTGGCCAACAATGGAAAAACGAGCCATCCTATGATTAATACGGTGTACACCAACTTCTCAGACTCGGTTTTGCCCATTGATAAGCCGAGAAATCGCGGTTTTTTATATCGCTTAAATGCTGGAATGGCGCAATCGGCCTCAGCTTCCATTTTGTCGAGTACATGACCGAACCATAAACAACGCTGGATATTGCGTAACTCCCAACGAAAAACGCCCCATATCAACATGGCCCCCATCAGGCCTAAGGCATAAAAACCCGGAGACCATTGAATTTCCTTTTGGAGCAGCAATCCCACAAAAGTTAGCAATGTAGACAAGGGTACCAGGCCCAATAGTTTGAAGCTAAAATCATCCGAAGCGCGGAGGTTTTCGGAGATCTGGGAGTAGAGGGTGTCGGGGGAGAGGGGTGGCATGTTGGATAACTATTTTTGCATTTTTTGTAATAAATCGGGGAATTGATACAATTATTATATATAATTAATAACTATATCCATATTGCCGGGAATACTCAATTGTCTTATCAACATTATTCAAACCACTTATAGGATCGACACCAGCTACTTTTATTATATCTGCATTATGTTTTGATATGAATTCTTTAAACTCTTCCCAAGTATGGTCCTTTGGTAAAAATTGATGGCTATTCATATATCTAACTACTCTTTGAACACCTCCAGATGTCCAATGGCATAGTTTAACTAAACGCCAGTATAAATCTGTATTTTTATCAAATCCAAGTTTATCAACAATTCTCATGTAATTTCGAATATATTCTAATCCCTTTGTGAATGAATAATTCCAGTCCCAACTCAACCGTAGATGGTCAACACATAAATTACTTGCCTCCTCAGGGTAAAACTGCATATATCCCCGCTCATCATATTGGTGTGTCCATGCAGTAATCTGGCCATCTGATTCCTTTTTTATCCATCCCTTTATAAACGATATAGGAATATCAGTACCCTGATAGACCTTGTCTATCCAGTCTATTCCTTGATAAACCTGCACATGCAAGTCTAATGACGAACCATCCATTTTTGACGGCCTATTTGAAGACGCTATTACTAACTCAATAATTGTGTCTTCATCCAACGCTCCAGTAGGCAACAACCCGAAGACATAATTATATTCTTGAAATTCTCGTATTGCAGCTTTTGATACCGATCCAAGTTTTCCATCCACACTTATACCACCGGGGTGATAGGATCCAACACATCGGCCACTTCCTTGGCGAAAATATATCAAGTTAAGTGCCATCTGCATCCAAGTAATAAAATCTTTACCGCCCTTATCACTAGGAATTATTTCTATATTTTTATTCTCTATTGCAAAAATAATTTGTTCATTCAATTTTCCATCGGGAGCCAAGCCTACATCTCTTTGAAAGATTTTTAAAGTATCAGATGCCTTAGTATCCCACTTCCCATTGGTCCTTAAATTTGGGGAGGGAGATAATACCCTGTTTAACGAATTTTGAACCCACTGAATGATAACTGGGTTATATATTTTCTTTAATACTGCTTGCCCAGTAGTATTTGCGGCTGTAGGTTGCGAGTCGTATTCCTTTGGCAATTGTTCAAGTTCCTGCGATAGGGGTATTGTTAAAAGTTTAGATGAGACTAATGGTGATTTGGCGGCTGAATTACTAATATTTGAAAATTTTACTCCTCTTGTGGAAAACATTTTTTTCATCTTTGCCCATGTTCCAGGTCCAATCACGCCATCTACATCTTCTAAACTAAATCCATTTTCTCTCTGCCATTTGGCAACAGCCCTTACAAAATCATTCCAAGTTGGATTTTGGCCTAGTTCTATTAATTTATAAATATCTGTAAGATAGCTATCCCATCCTTGACTTTTTGCATATCTTTTGTTATCGTTAATAGCTTTTGATAAATCAGCTAAATAGGGATACAAGTTCACACCTATCAACTTCTTCTGAATGTCAATAGCAGATAAGTAAATTGGATTTTTCAAGAAATTAATAGGGTCTTTTTCTTCTCCCTTCTTTTTCCGAATTTCCAAATGCAGATGAATTGGTTGCTTATTTTTATATAGTTGAGCAAGAGGCTGACCAGCTTCGACTGCATCTGCTATTTTCACAATTGGATCAGATAAATGTAAATATTTATATTGGTAGCCATCTACGGCTTTAACTAATACCATACCACCATTATAACTGTTAAATGAAATATCAATCACTCTTCCAGACTTGCTGGTGACAACCCAAGTATTCTCGTGAGCCCAATGCCGGCTAGTGATTTTTTCCATCCTTTTAGCAGAAATCAGCGATTTTTTATCACCATCTCTGCTAGGATCATATGGATACATTACATCTACTCCAATGTGATCACTACGACCAGGTTTTTTATACCCTGAGCTAATCTCAGGTCTTCTACCGTCAGAGAGCATTGGTAAAGGAAATACTACCTGAACGGGTATTTCATAATCTATTTCAAGCTCCGCGATTTCCCTTTCGAATCTTGATCTTTCTTGCATATAATTATTATTAAGGGTAATGAACTGCTTGAATCGTCCTACCGTTCTTAATGTCTTCCTCCGAGTATATCCTATATTCAAAGTGATGTGGATCAGTAAATACGCCGCCCCATTTAAAATGAAAAGCGTCGAATAAGGCAATAATTCTAGGTTCCATTGCTCCGATTGGGTTAGGATTTCCTGGACCAGGATTTTCTTGTGCATTAATATCAAATGCAGTGCCAAGTCCATGATTGGAAAGAATTTTATGCCCTTTATTTATTATGCCTCTGAACATAAACATCCCTTGAAGGTCATATATTAAATCATTCCAACCAAGCTCATAAATTGTGCTAAATAGTCGTTCTATAACAACTTTTAATTTTTCATGTGCCTTTATCTCCGTCATATATTTAATTTTTTCTGTGGTTGTTTTTGGAAATATGTATATTAAATCAATTTTTTTAATCGGAATTGTATACTTAGCTTTTTTTCTCTCAGATAAAATTCCTTTTACAGTAGGGTTATCAGTTTTCTGTGCTCCTGCTTCGATACTATCAAGCCATCTATTTCCAGTTTCAATACTATTAGAAGTTAATTCGCCATATTTACTTTCAACAATTGAGATAAAATTTCCAAAGGCTGTTTTCATTTTTTCTCTCTCATTGAATAACGAAACTGGTGTAAAAAAATCTTTATTATTTTTTAGCTTATTAACCGTTTCAGGATAAAAGGGTCTTCCTCGTTTATTTATATCATTTTCAAAACCTCGAATTTCTGTCAACCACTGCACTCCTGGCAATCCTTGCCTCCATGCTTTCAGCATACCTTCAAATAGTTTTCTATCCCGAATAATATTCCATGACCCGACCGCATTGTTAACTTTACCCCAAGATATAAACGCAACTAATTTATTGATTTTACTATTGAGTTCAGGGCTTATTATTAAATTTAGCGGATGGGGGTTTAAAATCATACATGTCCAAAAACAAGGCTTGCTAGGAAGCCACCAATACTTATTAGTCTTTTTCCCAACCTCGCTTTGGGCAAAGTCCATTAGTGACCAACCTAGAACTTCTAATGTAAATGCATCTTCAAACATACTGTAATTTCGAGCTAACTCTCTAAAATGACCAGGAATATGTAATAAGAGTCGCGGAGTTAGCTGAGGGTGGATTGGCCTACCTTCACTGTCCTTATTATTACAAAATTGTTTATATTCTTGCTTGTTCCATCGAATGCGGCTCAGCAATTCATCAAATGCTTCATTCCCGAATATTTGTATTATCGGCTTTATACCCTCTTTTAAATCAGTCCTGGCTTCTGGATTAAACCCTATTTTTTTTAAAATTTGTCGAGATTTAGTTTCTACCAACTGTTCGTCATATATAGGTTCTGGAAATTTTGTAGCGGGGATTACTCTGAATTTATTTTTCAACTTAGTATGATTTACCTCCCATTTAATTTCTTTTATTTTACTCTTATCAAATTCTTTAATTTCATTTGAGTTTATTTTTAATTTAATTATATTTTTTGACTCTTCTACTACAACTCCGAAATAAGTATTCGAAGAATTACGCATATTAATATGAGCTGATTTTAAATATTCAAAACTTGCAGGTTGAAATGACATCTTTGAATAAGTGACACCTGAATCCCGTTCAGGTATTATTTCGGAAAGTGAATTGAGTGCTAATTCATTTTCAATATTAGCAAACTTAACTTGCAATAGCTCATTCAACAACCCATACCGTTCATCCATGGCAAATTAAATTTAATGCTGAACTAAACCTGTTGCTCAATCACCGCATTCGCGCTGGCGCCCAGATCCACTCCGGTGAGTGTGCGGTAGGCGGTGCGATAACCTTCCACCTGGCTTTCGATAATATTCAGCCAGGTTTCCAAATCGCCGTTGGGAGAGGTGTCTTCAAAATTGACGGCTTCGATATCTAACAGAATATCCCGGCCATTGCGGGCGCATTCAATGTGCGCTTCAAAGCGGTTGCTATCGGTTTGCGTAATCGGACGTTTGAGAATCAGAATATCATAAGCAGCCGAGAAAAACTGGTGCAGTTGTTTGTATTCAGGCGGTACGCCTATAGTGGCCCTGAGATCCCGAACCGTAGCCATAGCTGCTATTGCCCAGACAATTCCGCTCAGCGTATTGTGATAGTTTCGTCCGTAGTTGAAGTTTTCAAATGATTTCTTGATCATGCTCAAGGTATCTCGAATGGACACCAATGTGGCGGCAGAAGTGGTGCCGCCATTTTGGGCGGTCACGCTCCTGATGGCAATTGCAAGCCTCTTATCTCTATAAAACTCTAAAGCAAGGAAAATAAACTTGTGATACATGATCGTGAATCCATTATTTACAACGGAACTCATGCCCAGTTTTTTACCCGCTTCACTTGTCCAGCCCAGGCATCGACGATAAGAGCTGTCTCGGTCGCGGGTCTTCGACGAGTTTCCGGCTTCCATCTGCCGCACCATTGACTCAAGGATAACGGTTACAATATCGTCTTTTACTTGTTCGGGATGGACGATGCCATTTGACATGGGTATGCCTCCGTTATAGGCATATTCATCCAATATTTTTCCGATGATCTGAAAAACCCCCATCCGCTCCATATAAAAAAGCCACAGCAAATCGCCTATGTACAGCCGTTTGATTTTTTTGTCGCTGTTTTCCATATCTGGAAGTTGGTAAATATGCCGGTCTCCATCCAAAGTAACACATCCGGCAGAAAGACAAGGGCCTGTGGGCCACTGCCTGAGCACTGCTGACGCCGGGGCTGTACCAACCGGTGGAGTTATGCTGCCCTGACAAAGCAATAAAGCTTCCGGCAGCTCTTTTTTCAAGTCTTCCGGCTTTGCACCAGGCAGGATAGTATGTTGTCTGAAAGCGAAATATTCCCGAAAAATTCTAGCTACCGTGATTTCTTCTACCCCGGTATTTCCATTAATTGTCGTCATTCCTGACGTTTCTTCTATTGGACTGCGAGCCAGTAATACATCAGCGCAAGGAGGGAATATAGCCGTAACGTATTGATTTTTTGCATTAGTAAGGCCCTGGTTAATCTTGTCCTTGACAATTTTGGAACGGTCTTCCAGGCTGGTTCGACCAATATTTGCCAATCCTTTAAAAAGTTTCAGCACCTCTTGCATATCCAGATCGTTTACTTCAGGATCTTGCGGATTGTTTTCCAGGTCTCTGTTTGCTGCTTTTGCCATAATATGAAGATTTTATTGCTTCCGTCAATTCAATTGTTTTTCAAATTAATCAGCCACTTGTCCATGAGCTTATCCAGTTGTAGATCGTTTAGCAATCCCTTTTCTTTGATAAGCCGAAAAACAGCCAGATGTGCGCAGGGCCTCAATCCTTTAAGAATTAACCCTCCATTTTTTAATTGATTTACAACGGCTTCGATTTTCGCAGGAGCGAGCAACTTCATGTCAAATAATTCTGTAACGGTTTGGCCGTTTAAGGTTTTAAACCGGGTATTCAATAATGCCCGGCTTACAACAGGTAAATAGTATTTCATCTTCATCAGGCTATCCCTGTTTTCAGCTGATGATTTCTCTAAAGGATAGCATTGCTCCCACTCTCGCTCCCAATTATCCCACATGCCTTTTCCCCACACCTGACGGCACCATTCAAAATTGAGCAGTACGCGCAAATAAGGCGGCGGATGCGGGTCTGACCACGAAATATGGAAAACCATACCCTGGGGCAGTGCAAGAATTTCGCGGATTCCACCTGCGGCTGCCAGACCGGCATTGCAAAAAGTCCAAAAATCCGGGCCTATCTCTGACATCCACAAACCAAAATAATTGCGTATTTCTTTTGGTGCCCCAGCCATTGCCAGTGCTTTACCTACTACCACCGGTAATAATTCTTTCAACCCCAGGCGAACCATTACTTCGTGTCCAGCTTCATGTAGTATAGAGGTCAGGTTGCATTTGTCAAACAGTTTACTGTACGGAATTTGAATGAGCGGAAGTGGGTTGGGCGTTTTATCCGGCATATTTACCCCTTCGCGGATGGTAGAAGCCCCAAATCCCCTATCCAGGTATACCAGCGGCGGAACAATGATTTTCAAAGCGGGGTGATCCCTTTGAATTGCATCCAGGGCCAGTATATCGCAACCGCGCAGCATTCTACCAATTTCAGGCATATACCTTTGGCTCAATACATCCAGATAAGTATCAAAAAAAGCATATGCCTTGGGTAACTGAACCTGGATGTCTGCAAAAAGCGCATTTGAATCTGCGCTGTATTGTTTGGCGCCTTGTGACCATAGTTCCCGGCTGCCGGCGTTTAACAAAGTCAAAAACTTTCCCTCTGAATCTTTAAGTTTCTGCTCCACTGCCCTCCACTGAGCATCTGAAATATCCGATTCGGGGGGCAGTTGCACCACATGTCGTAAGCTAGAGAGGCCTTCAATTTGCCGTTTAATAGCTGCATACTTTTCAAGCGCTCTCCTGTTCCTTTGAAGGGTGAAGTCTCCCATCAGATCATCATCTTGCTTTTTCAATAATGATCATCACTCTTTGAATGTCTTCGCCAGGTCGCTCCATTAGTCTGACAACTCTTGTATGATTTGGGTTAACAACTCTTCGATATGGTGTTCGAGGAGGGGTGGGTCGCGGTGGTGGCGCCGGTCTGGCAGGTCTGCCTTGCATAGTTCTGACTGCCACTTCAAAAGCCTGGCTCGCCAGCTTATTAGCTTCCAAGGGGTTATCTATTTCAGCATGCAGATTTTCTGCTGCGAATTCATAGGCTTTTTCAACTCCATCTACAAATTTTTCGATCGCCTCTTGTTTGCTCTGGTCACTACTTGCAGCATTAATACCTACTACGTCTGCAATACCGCTGAGGGCTGTCGCTCCGCCTGGTACGTATGTGTTTATCAATGCTTTTGCTGCAGAGCCTAAAGCGCCTTTGAGGTTACCTCTCATCAATTGGGTGATACCTTTTATGGCATTGCCAAAAGGCAGTTTTGAACTCACAAAACCATATGCTTTTTTAGCAAGTCCCCTCACTAAAGGATTTTTGATAACTCGTCTTGCAAGCCGTTTTAAGGCGCCCCAGAAATACTCCCGCTCCATGTCATCGAGCACCTTATTGACTTCGAATTCCAACTCATATTCATTTTCAAACTCTCTTTGCGAAAGCTCGAATAGCCGTTCTGCATAGGTCCCCGTATTATCAACGGGATATTCCCATTCGCTTTCAGGTATATCTTCCTCATATTCGTATTCATTATTAGGATTGTCATCATATTCAAATTCCGAGTCCCCGTCTAATAGCGATTCTAATTCACTATCCTCTACTTCATGAGATAGGTCATTCATTTCCAACTCAAACTCCTGTTCCAATTTCGACATATCGAAATCATTATTAAATCTAGACATGGTTATTTTTTTTTGATGAAAATCAAAGGTTCATTTATGCATTATGAAAATTCATCTGTTCAAATTCTGCGAAACACTTCTCTGAATTCTCCTGCCGTCACCAGGTTATCAATTACCGTCCTGATATTCTCCAGTGAGCAATTGTCAATTAGCACCATGTTTTTCGCATAAAAATATTTCCCATTAAGAAATTCTCCGGTTTTGACATGTTGGCTATGAAGCTCGTTGATGTTATCATATGTAAAAAAAGAAGCTACATACTTAACGGTTTGCACAACAATTTCACCTTCTGTTCCTTCGTCGTCTTCTTCTACTACCGCAATTACATCGGTGTTAAAATTAACTGCATCCTCCTGTTTATCTCGATTCGGTTCAGCCGACAAATACAGTTTCTTGATTATGAAACACATCTCATGCGCTCTTTCAGTTAATAAAGTGGTATACTTGTATTGGTCGACAATTCAACTTGACATACAAGTTATTATCTATAGTAGCGATGAAGCAACATACATCTGACTAAATGTCAGTTAGATCTGCCTGAAGGTCAAAAAATCAGAATTAACGGGAAATACTAGAGATGAATAACCAATTCTAAAAACTCGGTTTTTTTACGCTTTGATACCGGCACACACGCATTGTCGCGAAGAATAATCGTACCATCCCTCCTGTATTTTTTTAAATAAGCCAGGTTGATCAAATGAGATTTGTGTGGTGAGAAAAAATGATACGGCTCTAACAGTTTCCTGAATTCACCAATATTATATGAGCTGACAATATCCGTCTTTGTGGTTGTGACTACGCGCGTGCATTTTTGAAGGCCTTCACATCGAATGATTTCGTGGCTAAAGATAAATTCATAGCCTTCCATAGTTGGAATGCCTATTAATTCCCCGGTAAGTTTTTCATGGAGCAATTTTTGCAAAAGCACTTTTTCCTTTTTCCACTCAGCCTTTTCTTTAATCCGCGAAGTAGCCTTCTCAACAGATAAAATAAGTTCTGTCTCTATAACCGGCTTGAATAGAAATCCTGCTATCTGTTGCTGTATTGCCTCAAGCGCATGTATTTCCGTAAAGGATATACAAATAATTTCAGCATCAAATCCAGTAAAATGAAAACTCTCACGTAGTTTTTCACAGGACATGAACGTCGGGTCAAGAAATACTATTTCAGGTTGTTTATCCTGTAACAATACGTGATATGCAGATGGGTTATCTGCTTGTCCGATGATGTCCAAACATGGACAATATCGTTCAATAGCTCGCTTGAGCAATAGCAAGTCAGAAGGGTGTTTGTCGAGAAGGAGGGTTGAATACATTTGGTTTTCAAGTTTTGGTTTACAATCATCCAAAGAGTTTTAGCTTAAATATTTTTCAATATTACATATTACTTATGCATTTATTGCAGGACAAATCTCCCAATTACCGATACAAATCTCCCAAATATTACCCTCACTTCCTCCGCCACTCCGACGGCGTCACCCCGAACTCCTGCTTAAATACCCTTGTAAAATACACCGGATCGTTGAAGCCGCAATCATAGGCGATGTCGGAGATAGTGTGCTCGGGGTCTTTGAGTAGTTCGCAGGCTTTAGACAGGCGGATATGACGAATAAACTGGTTGGCGGAGGCGCCGGTGAGGGCAGTAAGCTTGCGATGTAGGTTGGAATTGCTCATGCCGATACTGCGACAGAATTGCTCTACATCGAAGTCGTGGTCGTTGAGATGGGCTTCTACGATAGCGCGGGCTTTCAGCACGAAGGCGTTTTCTTCTGTGTCCGGCGCTACTTGGGCGGATGGCTGGATGGCCAAAGCAAGGTAATGGGCCTGCAGGGCTTGGCGACCAGCCAGTAAGTTTTGGATTTGGAGCAGGAGTTCTTCTTTGAGAAAGGGTTTGGCCAGGTAGGCGTCGGCGCCGCGTCGTATGCCCAACATGCGGGAGTCAGCATCGGCTCGCGCAGTGAGCAGGATGATGGGGATGTGGTTGGTGCGTTCGTCGGTTTTTAGCCTTTGGCAAAGCTCGAAGCCGTCCATTTCGGGCATCATGACGTCGCTGATGAGGAGGTCGGGGATGTCGGCAAATGCCAGTTCCAAACCTGTTTTTCCATTGGGTGCGATGACCAGTCGATAGTCAGATTCCAGGCAGGCGCGGAGGTATAGTACGACGTCGGCATTGTCTTCCACGAGTTGAATCAAGGGCTGGTGCAAGGCATTGTTACCAGAAATCGCTGTAGCCGGTGATGAAGGGCTGAGTTTGATTTTACGCTGTAAATCCGGGCGATGCTGCATCGGCGCAGCTTGCCGACTAACGGGCAAGATAACCGTGAATACGGCGCCTTGGCCATATACGCTGTTTACGCTAATCTTCCCCCCCATTAAATGCACCAGTTCTCTGGTAAGGGTGAGCCCCAACCCCGTTCCCCCAGCTGTGCTTTCTACTTGGTGGAACCGGTCGAATATCAGCGGTATTTCTTCGGAGGGTATGCCTATACCGGTGTCCTGTACGGTGATTTGGAGGTATTTGGGGTACTCAGCCTCAATTTTCAAGGTGACGTCGCCACCTGCCGGGGTAAACTTGATGGCGTTACTCAACAGGTTGGAAAGGATGGCAAGCATTTTGTCGGGGTCGAAATCCATGACAAATTGGTCCAATTGGCTTTCGATAGTCAATGTGATGCTCTTGGATTCCGCATAAGAATGAAAGGACTCGAACAGGTATTTCAGGTATAGGATAATATCACCCTGTATCAAGTGCGGGGGCATCATGCCGGCTTCAAGTTTGCGCAGTTCGAGCATTTGGTTGACCAGGTCCAACAGGTTCTGGCTATTGCGTGCTATGATCTCAGGCCCTTCCTCTAGCCAACGGCCGGGGTTTTCTTTCAGTTGGTCGGCTATACCACTTATTACGGTGAGGGGGGTTCGGAATTCATGGGTGATATTGGTATACAACTTGGTTTTGACTGCGTCCAGTTCTTTGAGGCGGAGGTTCTCGGCAGCGGCCAGTTTACGGCTTAATTGAAACCGGTAGGCCCAACGAATCAGCCCAAAGACCAGCAGAGCATATACCGCCCTGGCCCACCACGTTGCCCACAAAGGCGGCCTGACCCTAATTTTTAATGCCGCACCCGTTTCGTTCCAGATACCATCTCCATTGGAGGCTTTTACGCGGAGAATATAGGAGCCGGCTTTGAGGTTGGTGAAAGTGAGCTCTCGCTTATTTCCAAGCGGCACCCAGTCTTCGTGTAAGCCTTCCAATTTGTATGCGTATTGATTTTTAGCTGTTTTGCGAAAACTGAGCGCCGCAAATTCGAACACCAACAAGTCGTCTTTGTAGGACAGTATTAAGGTTGTCTTTTCGTCAATTCCCTTTTCCTCAACTTCTTTACCCGTATGTACATCAAACCGGGTAAATTTTGTAAAAACTATGGAGGGCGCTACGCTATTATCGCGCAGGCTATCGGGATGAAAAATGGTAAGCCCGTCAGCGGTGGCCAGCAGAAAGGCGCCGGTATTAGGGCTTTTGATAAAGTCCCATGATTCGTTGCTTGACAGGCCGTCGGAGGTGTCAAAATTGCGAAATGTTTCGGTTTGGGGATCAAACCGGGAGATGCCTTCACCTGTAGCTATCCAAAGATAACCTTTGCCGTCTTCCAACGGGTGCCCCATCATCAGGTCGGGCAGCCCGTCTTTAGTACTAAAATGCCGGAATGTTCCTTTTGCACGATCATAAAGATCCAACCCTTTGTCGGTCCCCACCCAGAGTTGCCCTTTTTTGTCTTCGTATATAGCCTGCACGTTGTTACTGATGATGCTACCGGGATTATCGGGATCGGGCTCAAAGCGTTGATAACTCAGGTCTACGGGGTTAAAGCGGTTAAGACCATAACCGTTGCTGCTCACCCAATAGGTCCCGGTATGATCCTGTAGCATGCCGGTGACTACGCCGAGCATGGCTTTGCCGGCATTTTCAGGGGCATAATGGGCAAATTCAAACTGTTGCGTAACCGGGTCATAGCGGGATACGCCACCCTGATGCCCGATCCACAAGGTGTTTTGTCTATCTTCATAATAAAATGAAATTAAATCGCGGATATCCCCCCACTTGAAATGGGTAAAGGTATTGGTCAGGCGATCTAACCTGTCCAATCCATTGTTAGGCGAGCCGACCCAGATATTACCATGCCGATCCTCGTATACTCTGAATATTGTGTTGCTGTTGGTAGAAAAGGGGCTTTGCCCATCGCCGGCAGGATAACGCTGCACAAAACCAGTTTTGGGGTTTAAGCAGTTTAGTCCGCCTTCGTTGGTACCCAACCATACCAGACCGTCCTTTCCCTCGTAGACACAATAGATCAGGTTGTTGGCCAGACTGTTGGGGTCGACAGGGTTGTTTTTATAATGCCTGAATTGCCTCGCCTCCGGCGTCAGTATATTGATGCCGTTTTCAGTGCCGATCCAAAGTGAACCTTCCCGATCCTGGAAAAGGCTTGTGATACTAGACGAACTTAGGCTATGAAAAAGGGCCCGATCGGATTTATACAACGCTACATCAGCAGAATCGATATAATTGCGTTGATGAAGCCCATCATAAGTACCCAGCCACCAGGAACCGTCGATGTTGTCACTGAGTATGTTGCTAACGGCAAGTGGTAGGTGCCGGAACGAAGCGCGGTTCTCGTGTGGGTTGTAGATATCTAAACCGCTTCTTGTTCCAATATAAATTGTGCCATCGGGGCCTTCCGCAATGGTACCAACCCGGCCATGGCTGATTGTTGCAGGCGATAATGGGGCCTCCGGATTTTTCATAAATCGGGTACATTTTCCGGTACGGGGGTCAAACCAGTTTAATCCATTCATGGTACCAACCCAAAGCAGTCCATTTTTCCCCGGGCACAGTGACAAAATATGGTTTTCGCTTAAGCTGTATGGGTCGGTGGGGTTGTTTTTATAATGCGTTAATGATTGCGTATCCGATTTGAAGCGGTGTAGCCCATTTCGAGTACCTATCCATATATTGCCTGCTTTGTCTTCGCATAAGGCGAACACACTATTTTTTCTGCTCTCGGCAGGGTCGGTCGTTTTTTTTAAAACTGTCGTAAAAGTCTCTGTTCCTCGGTTAAATCGAAGTAAGCCCCTATTTGTACCTACCCACAAGATTCCCTTCCGGTCTACTAAAAGAGTCATTATCGCATCGCTATTCAGGCTAAGGGAATCACCCGGATCGTGGTGGTAAGTTTTAATGGTGTAGCCGTCGTAGCGGCAAAGGCCCTTCCAGGTGCCAAACCACATAAACCCTTTGTGATCCTGAACGATGCTGGTCACATGTGTGGATGCCAGTCCATGTTCAACAGAAAGGCGTCGAAACCATACAGAAGAGGATTGCGCAGGCAATAGCGTACCCACCGCCAGGCAAAGCAGGCATAAGTGAACCCGCTGGAATAGCAGCATCGGATACCTGTAGGGGTCTTTCAAGCGATACGGGTCTAGTTTTCAATTATTTAATTTTTAAAATTAAGTAAAAATATATTTACATCAAACAATAATTTCTCCACTGAGAATCGCCAAAACCCCACAATTCCTACTCTATCTTCACCCATCTCAGCAAAAATCTGTTGTCCCGATTATCTACAACTGAAACCACATACACCCCTGCAGGCAAAGCCGTCACATCCAGCGGCGCTTTCAGGTTCTCTGTATCCCAGGTAGCCCAAAGGCGGCCCCGGGCGTCGAAAAGCTGGGCAGAAACCGGAATAGCGCCCTGCATATCGATTTGGATGTGGTCAGTAGCGGGGTTGGGGTAGAGGCGCAAGGAGACTAGCTCTTGCGGAAAATCAGTACCCACGATCAGCGGTACTTGTACGGCATATTCAGCGCTACAGCCGTTGGCATCTGTTGCTGACAGAAGATAAACGCCGGCAACAAGTCCTTCAATATCAGCCGTTTCAGCCGTGAAATCATCGGGCCCTATCCAGAAATATTGTACCACATTGCCGCTTTCCACATTCACCTGAATAGAACCTGTTCCACTGTTGTTAATGTCTCCATTAATATCAAAAGCCAGTTCAGGTACCGGCGATACGGTAATGGTATGCGAACATTCCGCGGTATTGCCGGACTGGTCGGCGACCTCGAATGTCTGGAGGGTCTCGCCCAAAGGAAAAACAGAACCGCTGGGCAGTCCTTCCGTTTGTGTAATCATTAGGGGTAGGCCACAATTGTCGGTAACAGCAGGAAAATTAAAAATCAAAACATCGCCTTCGCACAACGTAATATCAGGCTCGCATTCGATGAGCGGTTTAATCGTGTCCTGGGCAATGATGTCAACCGATAAAGTCTGCATACAGCCGTTGGCATCGGTGAGCGAAACGGTGTAGGTATCTACTACCAGCGCAAAGGCTACGGGTCCTTGAGCGCCATGCGACCACAGGTAGGTATAAGGCACAACCCCGCCTTCTGCAGCTACAATTATCTGACCATCGTGGTCTTCCGGGCACTCTACATGGTTGACAGTTACAGGATTGATGCTAAGTTGTGAAGGTTGTTGAATGGTAAATGTATTGGTTAGTACACAGGACAATTCGTCCATTATTGTCACGGAATAATCGCCGGCGGAAAGGTTGCCGATGGTAGGCCCGATAGCGCCATTGGACCATTGGTAATTGAAGGGCGCGGTACCGCCGGTAGGCGCCAATGTTATTGCGCCTGAATTTTCTCCAAAGCAGGCTACATCTGTCAATTGAGCATCAACAGCCAAGGCGCAATTAAAGGCATTGACGTTAAGGGTTTGCACAGCCTGGCATCCGTTGGCGTCGGTAACAGACACGGTATAGCTGCCCGGTAAGAGGCCCTGAATAGATAAGGTTTGGGCGCCGTTGCTCCACAAAACGGCGTATGGTGAACTGCCGCCTTGGGGGTTTACCGTTGCGGTCCCGTCATTGGCGCCGCTGGACGTTTCAGAGGTCGCGGTGGCATTTGCCGTGAGTAGTGCCGGTTCGTTGACGGTTATCGAAGCGCCCGCAGGGCAGCCTGCCGCGTCTTCTACTGTAACGCTGTATGTTCCAGCTGCCAGGTTAGCTATGCCCGGCGTAATAGCGCCGTTCGACCATTGGTAAGAAACAGGGGCTAAGGCTCCATTCACGGAGGCCATGGCTGAGCCGTCGGCCTGGCCGAAACAAGTAACATCATCACTACTCAAAGACACATTGATCGAGCAATTGAAAGCATTGACGGTCACGGTTTGAACGGCTGTGCAGCCATTGGCATCATTGACCGAAACACTGTAAATGCCGGGTGCCAGGCCGGTAATGGTTTGCGAAATAGCTCCGTTACTCCATATATAGGCATAAGCAGGCATCCCGCCTTGGGCAGTAGCTGTTGCCGTGCCATCGTTGGCATCGTTGGCTGTTTCGTGGGTGGCCGTGGCATCGAGCGTAAGTTCCGCAGGCTGCCCGATGTTTGCAGTGACTACCGCAGTGCAGTTGTTTTCATCAGAAACCGTCACAGGGTAAGTTCCTGCCATCAATCCGGTTACCGTTGGAGTAGTAGCTCCGGTAGCCCACTCATAGGTAAGCGTTCCGGATCCGTCGGCTGTTACGGTAGCAGACCCGTCGCTACCTCCCGCGCAAGATACATCGGTAGTAGCAGAGATGACGGCGGATACAGTTGAAGCCTGGGTTACGCTTACCATTCCCGAAGCGGTACAACTGTTGTTGTTATTCGTAATGACTAAATTATACGTACCTGGGGCATTTACCGTTGGAGTCAGCGTATTGGCGCCTGTTACGATATTGCCGTTGGCGGTTGTCCAGTTGTATGAAAAATCCAATCCTTGTGAAGATCCCAGCGCGTTGAGTTGAATAGCCGGCAGTGCGCAAGTTAATTGTCCCGGGTTGGCGATGCTGACTACGGGGGCATCAGAGTTGTCAATAACCTGGGCAGAATCCACTGCCGTGCAGCCATTGGTGACAGACGTTACAGTAAGGATATAAGAGCCGGCTTCGTCTACTTCGGGGTTGGCGGTAGCATCAGAAAAACCGTTGGGCCCAGTCCAGGCGTAAGTAACGGGATTGCCGTTGTTGTCTACATCTGCGTCAAGGGTAAGAGCTGGCGTATTACAGGTAAGTTCCCCTCCTGTGACTACAACGGTTGGGGGCGAAGTATTGCCGGTAACGGCCACATTTGAGGTTGAGCTACACGATGTATTGGTATTCAAAACCGTAAGCGTATACGTGCCTGCTTCGTCAACCACCGGCGAAAGCGTATTGCCGCCTGAAACAATATGACCGTCTGAGGTCGACCAGGTGTATTGAATACCGGCGCCTTGCGAAGAGCCTATGCCATTGAGTGTGGCTTGGGGTTGACTGCATGAAATCTCAGCGGTTGGGCCTGCCATAGCAGTCGGGGGTGTTGTGCTGCCCGTAACTGACACATTGGCTGTAGCCGAACAATTATTTTGTGTATTTAAAACAGTAAGCGTATACGTACCTGCCTGATTTACTATGGGAGTAAGAGTATTGCTCCCCGAAACGATGTGCCCGTTGGTTGTCGTCCAGGCGTACTGCATATTGGCCCCTGTCGACGACCCCGTGCCGTTAAGCGTGACTTGCGGTTGGGGGCAGGAAATATTTTGAGTTGGCCCGGCCACGGCTGTCGGCGGATTGGTATTACCTGTAATGTTGGTATTGGCGGTTGCGGAACAACCATTGGCAGTATTTAATACCGTAAGGGTGTACGTTCCTGCCTGGTTTACTAACGGTGTCAGGGTATTGCCCCCTGAAACAATATTTCCGTTTGAGGTCGTCCAATTGTATTGTATACCGGCGCCGGTACTGGAACCGACCCCACTTAGCGTGGCCTGTGGCTGTGAACAAGAAATGACCTGGGGCGCGCCGGCCACCGCCACCGGAGGTGTTGTATTTTGCTGGATAGTAACTTGTGCGGTTCGCGTACAGCCTCTGGTATCGGTGACAGTCAGCGAATAAGGTCCGGCAGCAGCTGTTACAAGCGTAGAGCTGGTAGAGCCGTTCGACCAGAGGTAAGTATACCCCGGGGTGCCGCCTCCTACCGTTGCGGTAACGGATGCAGTGGATTGAGCGCAAGTAATCGTAGCCGGGTTGGATAAATTGATCAGGATTTGGGACGGCTGATTGACAGATGCGGAAGCGGTAGTACTTCCGCCTGCGTTGTCGGTGACCGTCACGATATGGGCGCCCGCCATCAAATTGGTAGCCGTAGCCGTTGTTTGTCCATTTGGCCAGGCATAAAAATACGGCGGAGTTCCTCCGGATGGAGTAACTGTAGCCGAACCGTTGCTGCCGCCGAAGCAAGAAACGTGTGTTACGTTAGTAATTGTGGCTGAAAGCGGCGCCGTACCGCTATGGTTAAAGGTTTGAGCGCTAGAAACAACCAGGTCGCCGGAACTCGTATTATCGCCATTGGTGAGGTTGGTTACAAAATAAAAAGTGACCACATTGCCGTTGGAAAAAGCCGGCGAGGTCCAGTTAAAAGTCCAGGATACGGTGGGGTTGGCATTAAAATTTTTGGTGTTGCGATGGTCGATATATTCGCGGCCGCTGAGCATCTCAGTGCCGGCTTCGGCGTTTATGGCCTGCAGGTCGCCGGCGTTGGCGTTATTACCTTGAACGGCTACCAATTGAAATCCGGCCCTTATGGGACTACCGGCAGTAACGGTTGCCGTAAGCGTAACCTGAAAAGTTGAGTTAGGCGGAATCGGGTTGGGCAACCCGGAAATAGCGACCGTGCCGGCATACCCGCCGGGGTTATTGCCGCCGTGGCAAGCGTTGCAAGAGGAATCAAACGGCGCGCCGGTGTGCCCGTTGGGTGGGTTGTCGCTATAACCCAGAAGGATGATTACGCCGGCCACAAGCAGGGCTATTCGAAGTAACAGGGATTTCATGTTTCAGGTGTTTTGCGAAAAATACGATCAAATTACTTGTATTATATAATTAATGTTAATACTTGTAAAGTAGCTGACACAGCTTAAAAAAAAAGGCCGACACCCAAAGGTATCGGCCCCGATATATTAAATGATGCTCAGAAAAAATTGAAGTCTCAAAAAAATCCTAATTTCTTCATTCTACCAAAATCATCTTACGAGTTGCGCTAAAGTTGCCGGTAGTAAGCGTGTAGAACATCACGCCCCGTGACAGTTCGCTAGCATCCAGCAGAACCTGATGGTAACCTTTCGCGTATTCGGCTTCTATGCGTTTGATCACTTTGCCGTCTACACTTTGGATGATCAGGTCAGCATTAGACGCTTCTGGCAGATAGAATCCAATCACCGTTGACTTGCTGAACGGGTTGGGCATGTTCTGGTACAAGGCATAAGGTTCTTCTGCCCTATTCCTGAATTGCAGACCCAGGTTCAACAATTCACCTTTAGCGTTGTAAGCTTCCGCTCTGGTGTAGCGAGATCCGATACCCAATACCTGACTCAAACGCGCGTTTTGTTTGGCTTTGAATATCAGGCTGGCCAGTTGATCTACGCCACTTCCGTTTGTACCTGCGGGATCGTTCCAACTCATCGTGATTGCGCCATCTGCCACGTGTCTCAAACCGACATGACTGGGCTGAATTGCGCCGTAGTTGATATCCTTGAATTCAAGCACGGAGGCATCAAAGAGCAGAGTACCTTGCCATCCCTGAATTTGACTCAGTTGATCGGCTCTCAATTGCACTTCGTATTCTTCTCCGACTTTGAGTTCGATATCATTCGTAATGATTTCGTACAAACCTTTGACGTCGCGTTCTTCAATACTTGCAAGCGTAGTAAGCGCTGAGCTATTGATGTCGCCGGTTTTGATGGCCACGAAGTCTTGACCCATCAACTGACCCGACAGATCATTTACGTTGATCACCTCGGGGAAGTCTTCAAACCACGGGTTGGTGGGTACCGGGAATTCGTATGCTGCCGGTACAAAACGCCAGCTCGTGTTGGTCGGGAAGTTGTCCTCGAGAGTCAGGATCAGTTTGCGAATCAGGATAATGTCCTGTACGGTAATCGTCTTCGAGTTATTGGCGTCGGCGGCGATCATATCGTATGGGTTATCCAGCGGTTGCGTCGTCAGGATATGCTTCGTGATCAAAATGATGTCGAATGTCGATACGCCGTTAAGCGGGTCGCTATCGAGTTGCGGTGTTACAGTGTAATCGTAACCTGTTTGCAGGTTGTTGAAGCTGAACTGGCCGTCTAAAGCCGTAGCATAATTCATTACAGCCTGGCCGCTCAAGTCTACTGCTACACCCTCCACCACTTCGTCATTAGGCGTTGCAATTACACCTGCGATCATTCCCGAACCAGGTACTACATCCGGACAAACATCGAACATATTGTCCTGGATGATGACGTAAGTCTCGCAGAAGTCGAAGTTAGGACCGCCTACCGTACCGTCAGGTTGAACTGCGTAGGGGTTGTAGGCGCTATCCCAAGCGTAGATCCGAATAATCGTCGTTGACGGATCGGCGCAAGTCAGGATCAAGCTGGTCTGGCTGGGATCCGGGATATTGCTGCCGTTGGTCACCTCGTCGGCTATATGAATCGAGTAGCGTACAGGTCCCGTGCAATCTTCAACTGCGCTGGATACGAAATCGCTTGCCCATATTGTCATGGCGCCTGTATCGGCAATACCGTCGCCATCCACATCTGAGACGGGCACTACAGGCATCAATTCGATAGTCAGGCCGTTGATACATATCGGCGTTGGCGCCTTGCAATCAACTACTTCAAACGGTATATCCAGTTCGTTGACATTGCCGCAGCCGTCGTGTACGTGTACTTCAAACTGGTGTTGACCCAGCGGGAAGTTGCCCACGATTACGTAATCCGGGTAATTGCCCGTCAGACTGGCCGCCGTGATATCGCCGTCGAGTACGCCGTCGCTGAAGGCATCCAGGAAAATGGTTATTTCCAGATCGTCGGGCGTACAGTTTTCATCTACCGTAAATGGTACTTCTACTTCGCCCGGGCAGTCTTCGGCTATGTCGCTCGAATATGAACAGAACGGTTCGGTAGCTTCTGCTGTGATTACGGGTTGAATGTTGTCATAAACCTTAATCACCTGCGTGTATTCCCAGTATCCCCTCGAGGTAATGGCTGCGGTACCGTAACTACCTGGCACACTGTTCATCCAATAACCGGCGGGGTTCGTTCTGCCGTCGCACGACGGGTTTTTCACAAACGGCGCAGGTACGTTATCGCCTTCGTTGTTGTTGCGGTCGTAGTAGGTCACTTTCTGGCCCCCTACCCCACTCTGGCGCACCAGTACCCAGATATCCTCATCGCCCGGGTTGTTGTCGCAGTCCTCGTCGCGGCTTACGATAATCGGGGCATCGGTACCGTTGTATTCACACCAGTTGATTACGCGGTAGGTGCGGAAGATCTTGTAGCATTCGTCGCCGGAAGCCGTAAATAATTCGTCGTCAACGCTAACAGCCAACAGGTCACAACCCAAATCGGCCACCGAAATAGTATCGGGGTGTGGCGTGCCACAGTTAGCCGATGCATCTTTCGGGAACTTGATCTCGTAGTTGTGTATTTTCTGTATCGTAATAATCTGTTGGCACGTATTAGTAGACACATTGCCCACCGCATCGGTCACGCTGAAACGACGGATGATAATACCCGACCCGCATTCCAGGTCCCATATCGGCGCCAGTTCTTTTACCTGGGCGCCGGGGCAGTTATCCGTTCCCGTTGCCTGGCCGAAGAGTTGTTGCAAGAGCAGGGTATCGGACAATGTTGCCTGCGACGTTTCGCGCGGGAAGTTGTAGGGCAATTCATCACAAGTAATCGTCACGTTGTGCGGCGCCGTGCAATAGGGATTGAGTTTGTCCTCTATCAGCACTTCCTGCCAGCACACATTGCTCTTGTCGTCGAGCGTATCTACGTCGGGATAGCCGTCGCCGTCGAGGTCGGGGTTGCCATACCAGGCGCCCCACAGGCCGTCGTGGTCGGCATCTTCCCACACGCGCAGTTCGATCGTTACGTTGTCATTTACGTCGCAGCATCCGAAATCAACTATATCCGACCAGTTGCCGAAGTAGGGTTCTACCGGTTCACAATCGTCGTTGTGGGCATAGCTGCGGCGGACTTCCAAGCGCACGGGGCTGCAGTTATCCCATGAGCCTTCGTCGATATCCTCGGCGCTCACTTGGGCATAACCTTCTCCACCTATCGAAATGTGCAGATCGTCGTCGCAAATTGCAATCGGAGCAATATCGTCTATTACACGGAACGGACATTCAATGACCGTCAGGTGGTTACAGGCATCCGTTACGATGTAGCGGAAGAAGTAGGTACCAATTTCCAGGTTGGCAACGAACCGCAGAGCGTTGTGGGCTATTGTAGCCACCAAAATTTCCTGTTGCGTTGTACCAATTACCTGGCCGTACTGGTTGGTTACGTCTACTGTAGCCACGTGAACCACTTCCGTAATAATTTGCGTACTCGAGCAATTATCTACCACCTGCGGTAGCGGCGCCTCTATCACTGCAGTGCAGTCGTAGGGACCGGTAGAATAAGTCAGTAGATCGGGGGTACCGTCCCAGTCATAATCTTCCGCCGGACAGAACACCTCGGGAGCGCTGAAGTCGCCCACTTTGATGATCTGGTTGTACACGATGGTCGACGACGGGGCGCACCAGTTGAAGACCGTCCACTCACGGCGGAACTCGAAAGTACCTTCGCAAACCTGCGCATGCGGATAGTCGAAGTAGGAAGCCCCAAGGTTGCAATAGGAATCGTCCAATTCAACTATACCGAAGGCTGTGAACAAGAACGGGAATCCTGTCAGTGAAGGATGCGGATTGCCGTTTTGATCGGTCGGATAAGTCTCATCACATTCCACATACACCACGAAAGGAGGCAATATCACGTCATCCATCGTAGCTTTGCGCACTGTAATTTCCTGCACACATTGTGCGAAGTTACCCGATTCGTCGGTTGCCTTAAAGCGGCGCATGATCACTACTTCTCCACAGTCACCGCCGTCAGACAATATCAGATCCGTAAAAGTGATATCGGTAACCGGATCCGTACAGTTGTCTACCGCCGTGGCTATACCTGTATATTGCGTGCTCAAGAGGTTGTTGTAGATATGGTCTACATCCGTGCAGATCAAATCTCGTTTACCAATTTGAGTAGTAAGCGGCAGGCCTGTAATCTGGCCGTTTCCATCGCTGTATACCGTATAACTGTAGTCTCCTGTCTGATTAATATCAAACGAAGTGGTCATCAATACGTATTGAACGCCGGGTTCAAGCGGCAGCGACAGTCGCAGGATCGGATCAAAGGGATCAAAGATGCCAAACGTACCGTTGAGGTTGTCATCTCCCAACGCTATGATATTGGCGCAGGGTTGATCCGGATTGAAGCTGCCCTGGTATAAGGCCAGGATACCATCACCCCAGCTCGTATTCAAATCGAAGGTATATACGTCGGGCTGTGAAACCGTAAAGGTATACAGATCGTAGTAATGTGGTCCGTTTACCGGGTTCGTCAAATTGAGGAAGCAGAAGTGATCGTCGAGGTCGAGTTGCGGGTCGCCGGCGCTCAGTGCGCCGCTGATCGTCTGTACCTGTTCGGTTACCATTGCCTGATCGGTGTCATCCGGGCAGGTAATAACCGGTTTGCGTTTGTCCTCAATCTTGATTGTACCCCAGCAGTGGTTTCCGCACATCGGGTCTTCTACCCTGAAGGTCAGGGTTTGGCCGATAACGGCTTCCGTCACGGTATTGCCCAGGTCGGCGCCAGTCAGGCTGTAAATGTGCACTTCAAGCGCATTGTAGCAGGGCAGGTCGCCTTCCAGCAGGTTGTCGACGCCCACTTCAGCTACGCAGTTTTCGCCCAGGCTGATGTTGATGTCGGCATTGCATACCAGGTTTTCGATAGACACAACCTCCAGTTCGAGTATGGCCGTGCGGTTGGCGCAGCCGTTGATGCCGGATATCGTGTAAGCGAAGTGGTACAGGCCGGGAGCGAGGTTGGTAACCGGTACTGCGCTCGGGTTGCTCAGGTTGAGGCCTGAGTTGTCAAGGTCAGTCCAGTAGCCGCCCGTATCCGGGTTTCCGCTGAGAGAACCGAAGAAGTCAACTACGACTACTGCTTCAGAGCAACCGAGACAAGTCTCAATGTGGGTATCCACACCTGCTGAGCGGTAGCATTCCAGTTCTACTTCTGCCGGATCGTGATCGTCTTCGTCTTCGCCAATGGTACCATTGCCGTTCACGTTATTGTCACTTACATAAGTATCGTTGTTATCAATGTTGTCAGGCGTCGAGTCGATATCCTGTTTGGGATCGCCGTTGATATCGGTCGCTGCGCTGATCTCTGCAAAGTTAACCAGTTCGAGGCCTTCGGCTACGTTGGGGCCGACAACCAAATTGATTTCGACATAAACCGAGTAACCGGGTAGTAAGCCGGTGCTTGCCAGGGCGCCGTTGGCCACGCTAAGCGTAGCAGTCGGCTTACCGCCTACCAGGCTCCAGCCCGGGTTCAGCGTCTGGAAGAACAGCAGACCCTGCGGCAAATAATCAGTCACCTGGATATTATCGGCGGCGATCATTCCCTGGTTGATCACTTCGATCACGAAGGTAATCGTGTCGTTAAGACCCACCGTGCTGAGTTGACCCACTTCAAGCGTTTTGATAAGGGCCAGGTCGAATACTTGGGTAATGACCGTTGCAATATCGTGGTCGTCTTCGTCTTCGCCTCCGAGGCCGTCGCCGCTGATCTCGTTGTCTTGCAGGAAGACATCATCGTTGGCAGCATCGGGTTCGGAGTCCATATCCACTACGCTGTTGCCGTTTTGATCGGTAGCGCTAGTAACTTCCGCCGTATTGACGATTTGCGTACCCGGAGGCAGCGGATTGTCCACTACCAGCGAGATATACACGTCAACTGTGGCATTGGGCGCCAGGCCGCCTGTGGGCAATTCGCCTTGTGCTACACTAAGCGTAGTAGTGGGGTTGCCACCCACGAGGCTCCAACCAGGATTCAGCGCCGCCACAAAATTGAGCGTAGCGGGCAGGTAGTCGGTCACCAGGATATTGTCGGCAGGTATCGTACCCTGATTGAACACGGTAATTACAAATTGAACCGTATCCCCGGGTTCTACACCATAAACCTGACCGGGCGCAAGTTGCTTCACGAGGGCAAGGTCAAATGACAAGGTCGTAATGACAGCCTGGTCGTGGTCGTCTTCGTCGCCGCCCTGGAGTCCGTTGCCGTTGATTTCGTTATCTACCAGATAGTTATCATTGTTGATACCATCCGGATTCGAATCTACGTCATCCTGAGGATCGCCGGAATCGTCGGTAGCATTGCTGATTTCAGCCCAGTTAATGATTTGCAAACCTTGGGGCAGCGGATCAACCAATACTAATTGTAGGGTAACTGTAGCCGTTCCGCCTGGAGCCAAACCGCCCGCGGGCAATTCACCTTCCGATACGCGTAGCGTTGTACGGGCGCGGTTGCCGGAGATAAACACCCAACCGGGGTTGAGAGCGTTGTCAAACAACAGTTGTGCCGGCAGGTAGTCAGTTACTTCGATATTGTCGGCTGCAATCTGGCCCTGGTTAATTACCTGGATGGTGTAGCTTACCGTGTCACCAGGAGCTACTACTGCATCCTGACCCGGGCTGAGCAGTTTAACCAATGCCAGGTCAAAGGCCTCCGTAATTACCGTTGCAGGGTCGTGGTCGTCTTCGTCGCCGCCGGCCAGGCCGTCGCCGTCGATGTCGTTATCCTGCAAGTACAAGTCGTTGTTAGGATTCGAATCTGGAGTAGAGTCGTCATCCTGTTGCGGAGCGCCTGAGTCGTCGGTAGCGCTTACGATTTCAGCCCAGTTAGTGAGACTGAGGCCCGGAGGCAGCGGCGAGTCAAGGATCAGTTGAACCGTAACAGTAGCCGTCTGACCGGGTAACAAGCCGCCGGCAGGCAGATCGCCTTCAGATACACGCAGGTCAGTTATCACTTTGCCCAGCGAAATCGTCCAGACAGGGTTCAACACGCCGTCAAAGCTCATACCGGTAGGCACATAGTCTACAATGCGGATGTTATCGGCGGCAATCGTCCCCTGATTCACCACGGCAATCGTATAGCTGATGGTGTCGCCGGGTTCTACGATCATAGACTGGCCCGGGCTGAGTTGCTTGTACAAGGCCAGGTCGAATACTTCCACGACTACCGTTGCGGGGTCGTGGTCGTCTTCGTCGCCGCCTGCTACAGCATTGCCGTTGATTTCGTCATCCTGCAGGAAGGTATCGTTATTTGCGATGTCATCGGGGTGCGAATCAACATCGTCGGTTTCATAACCTTGTTCGTCAGTAGCTCTGGTAATTTCAGCCCAGTTGACAAATTCGTAGCCGGCTGCAAGCGGAGCATCAATAATCAAATAAATATTGACGCTTACTTCATCGCCAGGCTGCAAACCGCCTGCTGCTATCTCGCCTTCTGCAATCGTCAGCAAGGTTTGGGCTGCATCGCCTGCCGTATTTACGCTCCATTCCGGGTTCAAACCTGCGTCGAAATTCATACCGGCAGGAATGTAATCCGATAAAGCAATACTATCGGCGGCAATTTGGCCTTGGTTGAACACGCGAATGGTGTAAACTACCGTATCGCCAGGTTCTACCGTTTCGCTCTGGCCGGGGCCGAGTTGTTTGACAAGCGCGAGGTCGAAGGTCTTCACTACCAGTTGTGCAGGGTCGTGGTCGTCTTCGTCGCCGTCAACATGGCCGTTGCCGTTGATTTCGTTGTCGCTCAGGTACGTATCGTTTTCGCGATCAATATCAGGATCTGAGTCAATATCGTCGGGTACGTTGCCTTCGATGTCTTCGGCATAACCGATTTCCGCCAGGTTCACCATCACGGTATTAGCCGGTAGCGGGTCTTTTACCCTCATCGTAATATCGACTATGTAGCTATCGCCAGGATAGATGGTATCCGCGATCGACAAACTCGCAAATGCAGTGCCGACTGTGGGCGGAGGGCCTAAGAACGTCCAGTCGGGATCGCTCAGCACAAAGTGGTCTACATCCCATGAGTCGTATACCAGCACGTTTTTGGCTGGGATCTGCCCCTGGTTGACAACCGTAATGCGGAAGGTTACCAGGTCACCGGGTTCAACGAGTTGTTCCTGTCCCGGCGCTAGCGTTTTGTATAGCGCAAGGTCAAACGAATTCATCGTCACCACAGCGGGGTCGTGGTCGTCTTCGTCTTCGCCATTCAGGCCGTCGCCCTGTATTTCGTTGTCTTCGAAATAATTGTCATTGCCGACAGTGCCGTCAGGTTCAGAGTCTATATCAACGTGATCGTTATCTTCGTTGTCTTCTGCGCTGCTTATTTCAGCCCAGTTCCACAATTCTGTTCCGGCAGGCAGTTCATCCTGCATGTACAATTGAATAGCGACGGTAACATTTTGGCCGCTTTGCAGGCCGTTAGCGGGCAATTCATCACCTGCATTCAACATGCGGGTAGCTTTGTTGCCGGCTGTCGAAGTCCAGTCGCTATCGACCAGGATCATGCCCGTGGGGATATGATCGGTAACTTCAATGCTATCGGCAGCGATCTGGCCCTGGTTGATTACCGTGATGAAGTATAGTACGGTATCGCCGGTGCTCACGAACTCGTCTTCATTGGGGCTGAGTTCTTTGATCAATGCAAGGTCGAATACTTCTGTTACCACAGTAGCGATATCGTGGTCGTCTTCGTCTTCACCATCGTTTCCATTGCCGCTAACTTCGTTGTCCTGCGTCAATACGTCGTTTGTGCCGTTTGCATCAGGCGAAGAGTCGATATCTATCTGATCGTCGCCGTTTTCATCAGTAGCGTCGGTGACTTCTGCATAGTTGTTGATCGACAATCCGCCAGGCAGCGGCGCATTTAATGTCAGATACAAATCAACTTCTACGGAATCCGTGGGCGCCAATCCGCCTGCCGGCAAATCGCCGTTGGCTACGCTGATGGTGCGTTGTACCAGTGCTCCTACCTGTGTCCAGCCGCTGTTGCCGCTGATACCGCCTTCGAAGTACATCTGGGCAGGTACATAGTCGCTTACCAGTATATTATCAGCTGCTATCGTTCCCTGGTTGATTACGCGAATGCGATAATGCACCGTATCGCCAGGTTCAACCGTAAGGGATTGACCCGGAGCCGTCAGTTTCATCAAGGCCAGGTCAAAGGTTTCTACCGCCACGTCGGCATAGTCGTGGTCGTCTTCGTCTTCGCCGTTGTTGCCGTCGCCGCTTACGTCGTTGTCGTTGTTGACTACGTCGTCATTCGGGTTGTCGTTGGGCGTAGAGTCGTCGTCAACCTGGTCGTCGCCGTTTTCGTCGGTAGCATCCGAAATTTCCGAGAAGTTTCTCAGGTTCGTGCCGGCAGGCAGCGGATCATTTACCGTAAGGAAGATATCCACCTCTACCGAAGCGCCTGGGGCAAGGCCGCCTGCTGCAAGCTCGTCGCCTATGTTCAGTACACGGCTTACCGTGCTGCCACTCAGGCTCCAGCCTTCGTTGTTGTTACCCGTAATGCCGCCTTCGTAGGTCATACCGCCGGGCACATAGTCGCTAAGCTCGATATTGTCAGCAGATATATCGCCCTGATTGATCACGCGGATCACGTAGTGTACCGTATCGCCCGGTTCTACCGTGGCGCCTTGGCCAGGAGCCAGCAATTTGATAGAGGCCAGGTCGAAAGTCAGTGTGCTGATATCAGCATAGTCATGGTCGTCTTCGTCTTCGCCGTCGTTGGCGTCGCCGCTGACCTCGTTGTCCTGGTTAACTACGTCATTGCCAGGCGTATCATCGGGCGTAGAGTCGTCGTCTACCTGCGGGTCGCCGTTTTCATCGGTTGCCGAAGTAATCTCTGCCAGGTTGCGCACCGACAAGCCTGCGGCCAGCGGGTTGTTGAGTGTAAGATAAATGCTGACTTCAATAGAGTCGCCCGGCGAAAGGCCGCCTGAAGGCAATTCATCACCTGCATTAATCGTACGGCTCACGATGCCGCCGCTGAAGGACCAACCGGCGCTGTTGTTGCCGGTGATTCCACCTTCATAGGTCATGTTAGCGGGTACATAATCGCTTACCACGATATTGTCGGCAGCAATCATGCCCTGGTTGATGACGCGGATTACATAGTGGATAGTATCGCCGGGGCTAACTTGAGCAGCTTGTCCCTGACCCAACAGCTTAATAAGAGCCAGGTCGAATGTTTCAACCACTACCGAAGCAGGGTCATGATCGTCTTCGTCGCCTCCGTTGTTGCCGTTGCCGTTGATTTCGTTATCCGAAAGGAAAGTATCATCGTCCGGATCGTCGTTGGGCGTCGAATCTACATCCGGTTGCGGAGTACCAAATTCATCGGTGGCTCCACTGATTTCTGCCAGGTTGGTCAGCGTTGTTCCTGCGGGAAGCGGCGCATCAACAACCAATACGATGTCTATTGAAGTCGTCTGGTTGATGTCTAGCACGCCGGGCAACGTTGTGGTTGCGCCACCGACTACCGCGTTCCATACCGGATTGAGCGAAGCGTCAAAGCTGAAGCCTGCCGGGATGTAATCGAATATTTCAATATTGGCTGCTGCGAGATTGCCTTGGTTTACCACTGTGATGGTGAAAGTCACTGTATCACCGGGTTCTACCGTGGCGTCTTCGCCTACTGCCAGCGTTTTGTATAAAGCGAGGTCAAATTGAATAGGCACAAAGCCGAAATCAACAGTCATATCGCCGTTGTTATCGTCGGCGTCGTCCTGCGTGCCACCCTGCGCATCTTCCTGAGTGCCTGTGGGTTCCACTCCGGCCATCAACATAATCACCGGAGAGGTGACCGTTGTACCCTGGCCACCAGCTTGAGCGCCGTTGTCGTCAAAGTCTTGCTGGTTGTCGTTGACATCCGTATCTACACTCGACAGCGGAAGTCCGGCAAGCGACATGCCGGCGCCAAACTGAGCGGCGGGGATTTGCACGTAGTATTTTCCTTCGTACAAACCGCCGAAGAAATAATCGCCGTTAGAGTCGGTTACGTCAGTCGCGATGAGTACGTCGTCGCCGCCGCCAATAAGCTGGTCGGGGCCTGCATCGTACAATTCCATCGTAACGCCGGGTATGCCCACTTCAACAGGGTTGAAATCTTGCAGGCCATTGTTATCGAAATCGACAAATACCGTAGAGCCGATGCTAACAGCAGGGGTAAAGCCGAAGTCTTTGGTCATATCGCCGTTGTTTTCATCGGCGTTGTCCTGCGTGCCGCCACTGCCCGGTTCGGTAGTGGGTTCGGTATTGGCTGTCAGTAAGAATTCAGGGCTCATTACCATACCGCCTGCGCCGCCCATCTGTAGGCCGTTGTCGTCGGCATCGGTAGTATTATCCGAAGCGCTTGTCGCGATATCTTCGCTCGACAGCGGATAATCAGCCAGCGGACCGCCGGCTGCCAGTTGATCCGGCTGTATTTTAAGGTAGTATTCGCCTTCAGGCAAGCCACCCATGAAGAAGTCGCCGTTGTTATCGGTCACATCGCTGCCAACAAGTTGGTCGTCAGCTGTGCCTTTGATGCCGTCGGGGCCTGTGTGCCACAATTCAACAGTCACACCAGGAACGCCCGCTTCGCCGGCGCCGTCATCGACGCCGTTGTTGTTGGCATCCACAAATACGTTGGAGCCTACGCTAACGGCGGGAATAAGACCGAAATCGACTGTCATGTCGCCATTGTCGTCGTCGGCGTCGTCCAAAGTACCGCCCGTACCGGGTTCTCCAATAGGCTCAGTGCCGGCCGCCAGTGTAATCAGCGGGCTCATAATCATGCCGCCCGAGCCGCCCATCTGGATGCCGTTGTCGTCGCTATCCATCTGGTCGTCGTTTTCGTTGGTGGGCTCGCTCGACAGCGGATAGGCCTCCGCGGCGCCGCCGGTTGCAAAGTTGCCGACAGGCAATTTTACATAATAAACACCCGGCATCAAATTGCCGAAGCGATACAAGCCGCCTGCATTGGTTATCATGCCGCCTGGAGCGTCGTCGGCAGTGCCCATCAAACCGTCGGGACCTGCAGGTACTTCTACGTCGTCAGCGTTACCTTTGATGCCGTCGGGGCCGGCAGTAAACAATTGTACGGTTACGCCTGCCAGTCCGAGTTCGCCGGCATCTTGTACGCCGTTATTATCGGTAGCATTTTGCCCGGAGAGGTCGTCGACAAATACGGTCGAACCGATAGCCAATACGGGCACAAAGCCGAAGTCTTGCGTCATATCGCCGTTGTCATCGTCGGCGTCATCCTGGTCGCTGCCCTGGCCGTCTTCTGCGTTTACGAGGGGCTCGGTGCCAGCTGCGAGTATAAATTCGGGGCTCATTACCATATAGGTAGAACCCAATAGTCCCATTTCGATACCGTTGTCGTCGTTGTCCTGACCATTGTCATTGCTATCGGTTGGCGCACTGGAGGCGAAACCGTTGAGCGGTTCGCCGGAGCCAAATTCAGCGGCTTCGATAGCGATATAGTATTCGCCCGGATATAGTCCGCCGAAGAAATAGTCGCCGTTGGCATCGGTAATTTGCGTGCCGATAAGCGCGTCGTCGCCGTTGCCTTTGACGCCGTCGGGGCCGGTAGAATAAAGTGTCAGCGTTACACCGGGGATACCGTTTTCGCCGTCTTGCGGTTCAAACAAACCGTCGTTGTCGATATCGGCAAATACGGTAGAACCTACGCTGAGTGCAGGAACAAAGCCGAAGTCTTTGGTCATATCACCGTTGTCGTCGTCGTCGTTATCCTGAGTACCGCCGGGACCGGGTTCGGTTGTAGGCTCGCTGTCGGCTGTCAGTGTGAACTCGGGGCTCATCACCATGCCGGCCGCGCCGCCCATCTGGATGCCGTTGTCGTCGTTGTCGGTCGGGTTGTCAGTGCTTGTTGAGGCCAGGTCGGCGCTCGAAATCGGGTAGTTGTAGAGCGGACCTCCTGCTACAAACTGGTCTGTTTGTATTTTGAGATAATATTCGCCTTCCGGCAAACCGCCGATGAAATAATCGCCGTTGGTATCGGTCACGTCGTTACCAGCCAATACGTCGTCAGCGGTGCCTTTTACGCCGTCGGGGCCGGTGCTCCACAATTCTACGGTTACGCCGGGTATGCCGGGTTCGCCTGTACCGTCGTCAATGCCGTTGTTATTGGCATCAACGAATACGTTAGAGCCCACGCTAACGCCTGGAATCAAGCCGAAGTCAACGGTCATATCGCCGTTGTCGTCGTCGGCGTCATCCTGCGTGCCGCCCTGACCGGGTTCGCCCATGGGTTCAGTACCCGCAAACAAATTGATCAGCGGGCTCATAATCATGCCGCCTAATCCGCCCATCTGGATGCCGTTGTCATCGCCGTCCATTTGGTCGTCGTTTTCGTTGGTCGGATCGCTCGACAGTGGGAAGGCCTCAGCGGCGCCGCCGTTAGCGAAGTTGGCCACGGGGAGTTTTACATAATATACTTCGGGCAACAAATTGCCGAAATAGTAGTTGCCGCTTGCGTTGGTAAGCATACCGCCTGCCGCATCGTCAGCCGTGCCTAATAAACCGTCGGGGCCTACGTTGACTTCTAGGTCATCGGCATTGCCTTTGATGCCGTCGGGGCCGGCAGTAAACAATTGGACGGTAACTCCCGCCAGGCCGTTTTCGCCGGCATCCTGGATACCGTTATTGTCGGTAGTATTCTGGCCCGACTGGTCGTCGACCCACACGGTTGAGCCGATGCTCAATGTGGGTACAAAGCCGAAGTCGACAGTCATATCGCCGTTGTCGTCGTCATAGTCGTCCTGGGTAGAACCTTCACCATCTTCGGCGTTGACAACAGGTTCAGAATCAGCACTAAGCGTTATTTCCGGGCTCATTACGAAGTAGGTAGTGCCTACCAGGCCCATAGCTATGCCATTGTCGTCTTCATCCTGTCCGTTGTCGTTTACATCGGTAGGCGTACTGGATACAAAACCGTTGAGCGGTTCGCCCACGCCGAATTCGCCGGCTGTGATGAGTACGTAATATTCGCCCTGGTACAAGCCGCCCACGAAATAATTGCCTTGTGGGTCGGTATTGTCAGTAGCTACGAGAACGTCGTCGCCGCCGCCATTTTCTTTCGTACCGTTGGGGCCGGTGCTGTATACCTGGACAATCACTCCGGGTATGCCGTTTTCACCGTCCTGCGGTTCGTGCAAACCATCATTATCAATATCAGAAAATACAGTAGAACCGATGCTGACTGCGGGCGTAAAGCCGAAGTCCTTGGTCATATCGCCGTTGGCGTCAACAAAGGGGTGTGTATTATCCTGAGCGCCGCCGGGGCCGGGTTCAGTAGTAGGTTCTGTGCCGGCGTCGAGCGTAAACTCGGGGCTCATCACCATACCGCCTGCGCCGCCCATCTGGAGGCCGTTGTCGTCGTTATCGGTTGGGTTGTCAGTAGTCGAAGAGGCAATATCGGCGCTGGATAGCGGATAATATTCAAGTGCGCCTCCTGTCGACATTTGATCGGATTGAATTTTCAGGTAGTATTCGCCTTCGGGCAAACCGCTGAAGAAATAAACCCCATCCTGTCCGCTTACCGTAGTAGTAACAACTCCTGCGGGCGCGTCATCAGCCGTATTGGGCACGCCGTCGGGGCCCGCGTTGATAAGTTCGTCGTCAAGGTTGCCTTTGATGCCGTCGGGGCCGGTCGACCACAACTGTACCTCAACGCCGTTGATACCAAAATCGGTACCGTTGAAGATGCCGTCGTTGTTCAAATCGGCAAAGACCTGTGAGCCTACGCTAACAGCGGGGATAACGCCGAAGTCTTGCGTCATATCGCCGTTGTCATCGTCGGAATTGTCCTGGTTGCCGCCTGCACCCGGTTCGCTTGTGGGTTCAGCGCCTACCTGCAGATTAATAATCGGGCTTAGGATAGCCGTACCGGCGCCGGCGAGTTGCTCGCCGTTGTCGTCATTGTCAACCTGGTCGTCGCTCAAGCTGGTAGGCGTGCTCGACAGCTGATAAGCTGCCAGCGCGTTACCTGCTGCAAAGTTGCTTGCCGGCACTTCCAGGTAATAATCGCCGGGATACAAATAACCGAAGAAATACACGCCATTGGCATCTGTCAGCGTACCGCCTGCTGCGTCGTCTGCGGTGCCAAGCAAGCCATCGGGGCCTGTGTTTATTTCAAAATCATCGCCAGTATTGCGCAATCCGTCAGGGCCGGGACTGTGCAGTAAAATGCGGACGCCGTTAACGGGCAATTCGCCCGGATCAAACTGTCCGTTGTTATTATCGTCTACCCAAACAAAAGAAGCAATGCTGAGCAGTTGGACAAAACCGAAGTCCTGCGTCATATCGCCGTTGTTGTCATCGGCGTCATCTTGCGTGCTGCCTTGTCCTCCTTCTGCCGGAGCAACAGGTTCTGCATTGGGTGTTAAAGTAAATTCGGGGCTCATTACAGAATAAGTAGAGCCCAAAAGTCCCATGGCAATACCGTTGTCGTCATTGTCATCGCCGTTGTCGTTCGTATCGGTAACGGTGCTTGAGCCGTAGCCGTTGAGCGGTTCGCCGGCGCCAAATTCGGTAGTAGTTATTGCCAGGTAGTATTCTCCCTGATACAGGCCATCAAAAAGATAGTCGCCGTTGGAGTCGGTAATTTCCGTACCGATCAGCACGTCGTCGCCGTTGCCTTTGACGCCGTCGGGGCCGGTGCTATACAGCGTAACCACCACGCCGGGGATGCCGTTTTCGCCGTCTTGCGGTTCGAAAATACCGTTATTATCGAGATCGGAAAACACGGTAGATCCTACGCTTACGGGCGGGGTAAAGCCGAAGTCTTTGGTCATATCGCCGTTATTGTCATCGGCGTTATCCTGGTTGCCACCGCTACCGGGTTCGGTAGTGGGTTCGCTATCGGCCGTGAGCGTAAACTCGGGGCTCATCACCATGCCGCCTGCGCCGCCCATTTGGAGGCCGTTGTCGTCGTTGTCGGTGGGGTTATCCGTGCCGGTTGTAGCAATATCTAAACTCGACAGGGAGTAAAGTTCCAGCGGGCCGCCGGCAGTCATTTGGCTGGGCTGGATTTTGAGATAATATTCGCCTTCGGGAAGGCCGCTGAAATAATAAGCGCCAGGCTGAACGCCGACGAAAGCGGTAAATACGCCACCGGAAAAGTCGTCGGTAGTGAAAGGCCTTCCATCCGGGCCCGTGTTTACCAAAGCGTCATCAGCCGTTCCTTTAATGCCGTCGGCGCCGGTAGTGAATAGCTGAACCTCCACACCGTTGATACCGAAATCGGCGCCGTCATATAGCCCATTATTATTGAGGTCGATAAATACGAGCGAACCAACACTTACTGATGGCACAAAGCCGAAATCGACAGTCATATCGCCGTTATCGTCGTCGCCGTTATCCTGGGTACCTCCCTGGCCAGGTTCACCAACCGGTTCATTACCTGCGCGAAGATCGATTAAAGCGCTCATGACCATTCCTGCTGCGCCACCCATCTGCTGACCATTGTCGTCATTATCAGCCTGATCGTCATTTTCACTGGTTGGAATACTAGACAGGTTAAAATCATCTAAAGCTCCTCCGGCAGTGAAATTACTTACCGGCAATTTGACGTAATATCTATTGGGCAAGAGGTAATCAAATAAATAGTTGCCATTAGCGTCTGTCAGTATGCCGCCAGAGGCATCATCGGCTGTACCCAACAAACCATCGGGGCCGACAGGGACTTCTACGTCATCGGCGTTGCCTTTGATGCCATCTGGTCCTGGCGTAAATAATTGTAATCTTACACCTGCTCGTCCTATTTCACCAACATCCTGTAAACCATTGTTGTCAGTGGCATTCAGCCCTGGGGTATCATCAATATAAACAGTTGAGCCGATGGATAAGGCGGGTACGAAGCCGAAATCGACAGTCATATCGCCGTTGCTATCCTCGCCGTCATCTTGCGTACTACCTGAGCCTCCTTCAGCAGGAGCGACTGGTTCCGTACCGGCGGTCAGGGTTATTTCAGGAGACATCACCATATAGGTAACGCCGCCGACCAGGCCCATATCGATACCGTTGTCATCATTGTCATCCTGATTGTCGTTGGGGTCGGTAGGCGTACTGGAGATAAACCTGTAAAGCGGTTCTCCGACGCCGAATTCCGCATTTTGAATTTTCAGGTAATATTCCCCTTCAACGAGGTTGAAAAAAAGGTAATTTCCAGCTGCATCTGTAATGACGATACCATGAGAAACATCATCGCCATTACCTTTAACTCCGTCCGGCCCGGTAGAAAACAATTCGAGTTCTACTCCGGGGATGCCGTTTTCGCCGTCCTGCGGTTCAAAAAGCCCGTCGTTGTCCAAATCAGAAAAAACAGTAGAGCCGATGCTCACTGTTTTAATTAGGCCAAAGTCGAAAGAGTGGTCGTTTTCCCCATTGGAGCCTGTATTGACGGTTATTTGAGCCAAACCTCCGACGAGCGAGGCATCGTTATCGCTTGCATTGGCTATACCGGAACCCGACTCATTAGTGGACGTCAACAGGTAGCCGGTAAGAACTCCCGTGCCTTTAGAATTGGTAAAATGAGTGGGGCTGATTCTCACCGTATACGTAGTATTGGGTAAGGGGCCCAACACACCGGGTCCGGCAGGATCCATTACGTTAGCGTAGTTGAAATAATATCCGCCATTGGCATCCGTAACATCTGTTGCGATAACATTACCGCCCGCATCGAGCAATTCCATCAATACTCCTGTGAGCAAAGGTTCGCCGCCATCTTGAATGCCGTCGCGGTCAGTGTCTTCCCAAACCAGGTTGCCAATTTCGATAGGCGGCACAATCCCGTAAGATTCGATATCTCCGAGGCCGTTTGCCTTACCGAAAGTGGAAGCTCCGTCACCGGGTGCTGCCGAATAAAATATTTCGTAGCCCGCATACCCTGGGGGGTCGTTGGTCAGGTTCCCCGTATTGTTGTCATACAACCAAACCCCTCCCGACCAGATGCCGATGGGGTCGAGAACCGTTGTAAGCACGCCGTCAAAAGTTGACGTAAAATGCACGGTAAGTGCACCTTGGGTAGATTCGGGGTGGATATAAGAGTCGTCGTAATATTCCGGCGACAATTGAATAGAATAAGTACAGGTGGGGTTATTGGGGTCGCGCACTGCCTGCAACAAGTCGCCTACCGTAGCGTCGTTATAGCAGCAGTTGCCTTCGATATCGGCATTTTGATAGCCGAACTGGTCGCCACGACGGTCGCGGATACCCAACAACATATTGCCTTCCGCATCAAATTCAATATCAGTAATCATCGGCGCGCCTTGTTCGTTGAAGCCGCCGCCCAACCAACTGCTCCGCCAGGGATTCCAATTTGATCGGTAATCAAAATCAAAACTCAATTCGGGTGTGGCCGAAAATGTTTCGGTGGCAATATCAAATGCAAAAACGGTGCCCGTCATGTCGTTGCGGGTACCGACGATATTTCCGGTAGCATCTTCAGCAGAACATACGATACCTACAAATACTTTCCCCCTTTTTATCTTTAAGCCGAACGGGCGAAATTCCCCGCTTGCAGGGGTACTGCAGGGATCAGGAATGTCATAACTTTTAATCCGGTTTGCCGCGTCGGCTAATGTCGGCGCCTGCGGGTTAAACGGATCGCCTAAATCTATAGAGTATAGTTTTCTGTCATAGAGATTAACAACCCATAGGTAGCGGCCGTCTTCCGAGATATCAAGGTCGCCCAAAGATAATTTTCCTACCTGGCCGTAAGCAGCGGGGTCCGCATTGGGGTCCGTTTTGTTGGCAGGCAGGTTGCGATCTGCATTCGAGCCGATAACCGGGCTAAATTCTACAACGTTGTATGCAATTTTCGCATCTGTATATGGGTTAACTTCATCGCTCGTCGGAAAACCAAGCGCATCCAAATCCATAAACGCCAAACTTCCGACTAAATCAACATTGCTGGGATCAATAATGTAAATACCGCCGCCGCCCAAAGGCCCTAAGCCCGAGTGGCGCTTCAAAAATGCAGAAGTAAAAAATTTCTGCGCCTGTCTTGAATAAGCAACCCCATAGGCAGAACCTATCTGGCTGGCATAAGCCAAAACATCGTGAGGGGGGCCGGATGCCCCGGGGCGGCCGGAGTTCGCCCCATAGCCATTGTCCCGATATTGGAAACTTACAAAAGCGTCAGACGGACCAGCCGTTCCCCCGGCCAGGTTGTCGCCGTTGACATAACAGGGCACGTACACCGGCGGGTTTTCATCAATGGCAAAATCTGCCGGGTAATTGATGATGAAATTATGCACGCCGGGGCCGGATGCAAATTGCACGCCGGTGCCGTAAGTGTCGCCGTTTGCAGCCGGATAATCCTCTGCCGGATCAAGGTTGCATAACCCACTGGGGATAACGAATTCAATCCGCACCGGATAATTCGGAGGGTTGTAGGAATAGTTACCACTGTTATTAGTGGTAGTACTCCCCACAAATTGATCTTTAAACGGCGGAGAGGCATTTGTATAAAAATTAACAATAATGCCTTCTCTACCCGGCTCTCCCCCCTGTTGTATCCCATCCCCGTTGTAATCGCGGAATGCAGTTCCCGTAACCTGGCCCTGAGCCAATACGGCAAAACAACAGAAAGCTAAAAACGAAACCGCCTTGAGTTGCCACTTTTTCAATGGCAAAGGAGGCTTCCAGTTGGATTTTTTGCGATCAGGTCGCTCGCAATTCTTGGTTGTACACCTTTTCATGAGACTTCAATTTCAAATGAACGATATTGACTGATTTGTTAGTAACCAACTATACAGGGTGAATCCGTGAGTTTCAAAGCCGGTAGCTTCTCTGCTTGCACTTTTTCACGGCACTAAGGTAGATTTGAAGCGGGGGAACGTCAGGGACAAAAGCGCGGCTTTTAACAATATGATAATTGGGTGATAAGCATTACAATAATTTCATTAATCATTAATTATCAATTACTTATTATTTGTTAAATAATATCGATAGCTTGCACTGAATTTTAATAAAAAGGGCCGTTACAGCTGTGCTGCAACGGCCCTTTACCAGCCGGGAACGAACAATTCTTTAAAAATCTACCACAAAATATTGAGAGGTCGTTTTGATTATGTATTGGCCGGGATGAATAAATCCCGAGCTTAATCCCAACCTGGTCACTACTCGATAAGGGAGTTCGTAGGGTTCATGTACAGTAAACAACCCGCTTTTAAAATGCTGATTCCATATAGATTCGCTAATGGTAGCTTTCATAAAATAAAACCTGGGGCGTTTATCGGCATTAACGCCTATGATAGTATGCACCAATGGGCATTCGCCCGAATATTGGTGCGGCGCTACTACCACCCTGCAAATGCCGACGCCCCTGCACTTTGCGCTCGGCGAACCCAATACGACGTCGGTCCGCAGTATTACATCAGGCAGCATACCAGATTGGCCGGCCAATCCGTTTAAATCGGTTATGGTACTTTTCTGTATCATTAGAATGCGTTTTTTATTCTCCGCCCGGCCTCAATAGCCAAGTTGAAGTTGGTTCATACAATTGAATGTTGAACGCTAATGTAAAGTGAGATCTTATTGGGGCATCAGACAGATCGGGGGGATATATCTACCTGAAAAAAGAGTTAGTTAAACGAATAACAAATTCATAAGATATTATAATTCAATCAATTAATTGAATGTAAAAAAACAACTGCTACCCTCTTTTTACACGTTTTGTGCTGTAATCAAGAGATTGCAAGGCCATTTCCCATAGATTTTCATAGGGTATGATTTCAATATCGTGCGATTGATTGGCGATATCGAGCGGTATTTTTTGAAGCATTTGCACATGCTTTGAAGCATGCCTGATCACTGCTGCCCGGTGAAAGCTCTGCGAGGGTATTTGCATGAGCATTTTGATAAAGCAGTTGCTTCTATAAGTATCGTCTCGCCTAAGATAACGTGAGGTATATTTTTCAATAGCTTCCAGGCGGTCGGAAAGCTCGTCGTAGCGTCTTTTTAACAACAAATACAGGATTTGAAAGATCAAAATGGGAATATTCATTCCCCGTTTGTCTTTTGAATAAATAGGTGTTTCATTGATAAACTTGGCAAACCTGAATTTGTTAAAATAGGTATTATCCGAGTCGGGTTTGACATACTCCGCTTCAATTAAATAGTACAAATAAGCCTCAATGATACGCCAATATTCTACTAAGGAAGAAGGTAGGCCGCTAAACTTCCGGTGTTTTACCGCTGATAAAAACAAATGATAGGCCGCCTGGTATTCCTCGGCATGTAGCGACAGCATCAGCAATAATTCCTGGTATTTAAACCAGTTATACGCTCCTTCCTGCAATAATTTCAGCCCGCGTTCAGCCGCTTTTTTCCCTCGCTCGTAATCTTTCAACTGCACATAACACACCATCTCCTGATATAAAAAGGCCTGCAAAGGCACACCGGCAATGTAGTCTTTTGACTCAAAAAAACCGATAGCGCTTTCGCATACGGCTATCGTGTTGCGATAATCGTTAATGCTTGAATAGATAGTGGCTTCAATCAGCCTTCCGCAAAATTGCAGCCGGTATGTATCGTATTTTTCCAGGTGTTCTCTAAGCTGAAACCAATACATCTTTGCCTGATCGTGAATCTGCCGCTGCGTCGATTTACTATTGACATAATTCGCTGTGATAAACGTATACATCTCTTCAGATGTATTTTCCCATTGGTAGATATCTTCGTATTGAGCAGCCAGACGCCGGTAGTAGTCGTGCCGTTTCTGATCGCCCTCTATAGAGCCGAAGTGGAGACGAAGAGTGCGGGCCATCTCCTGAACTACGTCGGTAAAATCGTATTTGATAGCTTTTTTGAGTACTTCCTCGGCTAAAGCAGCCGGCACGTGGCGGGCATTTTTTCCCTGCATGATCTTGATCGACGCCCACTGTTTGTAGCACTCAAAATAAGCGCGCTGCCTGGCATGATAGTGCGGCTCGATCAACTCGATCTCGAATAGTTTGTCTAAGAGGAATGTCTTGAGCTGAGTTTTGGTTCGGTTGTATGGCGTGACGCTTTTTTCTTTGGGAAATAACTCCGACCTGGCTTCTTCATCTGTCGCCACTTTCCCTTCCGCTACCAATTGATACAAAGCCTGGGTTTTGGCATCCCATCTGAGTATACCTCCTTGGCGTTCCAACGCTTTCAATTTACCCTTTGTAATAATCGAAACCAGTTCCCTGAGCTCTTGCATGCTTTGGCGACGTGTTGATCAATCAATATTAGCAGAGAGGGGACAAATGGGGTAGTAACAATTACAGTGCGTGCAATGTAAGAACAATTACGTATTAAAACAAATACAAAACTAAAAAAGGATGGCCGCCCATGGCCATCCTGCTATTTGTCCATTGTTTTCACAATGAAACACTGTACTACTTTCCTGTCGTATACGCTGTCTGCTTCGGTTCGTTAAGAGTCCGGCACCCATTTAAAGCAATATTTTAGGGACATTACAATTACACAGTTTTGCTGTTCATGGGCGCCGGTTTGAGCATCTTTTCATTCTCTTGTATCTGCCTGTCCGGGTAGTCGACCAACCGGCGTTTATACGCCTGTGATATCGATGACGATTACTTTGTTGCTTCTACTTTCCATCGTTGTGTATATTTGTTTCACGATGTAAAAGTATTAGCGCCACCTATATGTCTAATGGACAGATATACAGGCTCAATCGCTTGTAATAAATATATAATCTATGTATTTTCAAACACGTAAAATTCTAATATTCAATTATTTATAAAATTCAAATATACATTAACTTACCTCAGAATACCCGTGGTTACTACCGAATAAGTATTAATTATAATGTGAATTCGGCTTCAAAACTCGCTTAAACAAGCGCAACAGCCTTAGAGGATGCTATGTAAACACGCATTTCTCTCAAACAAAGCAGCATGAAGAAGTGGAAAGAAGACGGGGTAAGCAGCGGGGCGTCTACCGGCGCCCCTGCTGCTTGACCCCGCACATGAAGGGGAAGGGGACTACAAATACATATGCCTTATTATGAGCCCTGCGATTGCCGCCGGGGCTTGTATACTTGTTTGGGAAGATGTTCTATTACGATCTCCCATAGCTTCTCGTACGGAATGATTTCAATCTCGTGCGACTGGTTGGCGATCTCTGCCGGCACAGATTTCAGCATCTCTACGTATTTCTCCGCTTTGCGGGTCACGGCTTCTCTGTGAAATGACCCTTCCGGGATTTGCAAGAGCATTTTGATAAAGCAACTGCTGCGAAAAGTGTCGTTGCGCTTTAAATAACGGCTGCAATATTTTTCAATAGCCTCTACCCTGTCAATCGCCTTTTCATAGTCTTTGCCCGAAATCATGAATAATATCTGCAGGATCAATACCGGTATGTTCATGCCCCGCCGGTCCTGTGAGAAAACAGGTATGTCGTTCAAAAAGCGGGCTATTTTGAATTTCTCCGTTTTTTCAGACGCCCCCGTTTGGGTTATTAGCCCTATGTGCAGGAGATAGTGCAGGTATGCTTCATATATACGCCACGACTCTGTAATATGATCGGGCTGTTGCGCAAATTTGGCGTGCTGAACGGTCGCCTCGCATACGCGCAATGCATCGGCGTAATTTCCCGTGTGCATGCCGAATAGAAAAAATAATTCCTGGAATTTGTACCAATTGAAACTACCCTCATCGAAATACACGTTGCTGAATTTTTCAAACAGCAATTTGCCTTTTTCGTATTCTCCCAACTGCAAATAACATACCATCAGTTGATAGTAAAATACCTGGAGCGGTATCCCCGAGTGGTAGGGCTTCTTTGAGAAAAATTCGATGGCCGCCTCACTCAACCTCGCAGCCGTGAGGTAATCCCCGCTGCTCGTATATATGGTGAGTTGTATGATACGGGCGCAAAGTTGTAATTTGAATGACTCTGAGATTTTCAACTTCGGCTGCAAGCGCTCGAAATATTTCTCGGCCTGTTCACGCGTGAGTTCGCGAGTCGATTTGCTGTTTACGTAGTGAATGGTAAGCTCGGTGTATAGCTCCTCGGCTTCGTTTTCGGCAGCCCACACCGTCTGATAATATTGGTATTGCGATTTGTAGTGATTGTACTTTTTGGCGTCTCCTTCTATGGTGCTGTAATGCAGGCGCAACAAACGCACTATTTCCAAGGTCAGATCGGTAAAATCAAATTTGATGGTATACTTTAATAAATGTTCTAGTAAATCAATTGCGGTGTATTTGGCATTTCGGGATAACAAGATCATGGCCATCGACCATTTCTTGTGGCAGTCATAATACGCCAACTGCCTGTCGGTCAAACTACTGTGATTAATATCAACTACAAAAAGCGCGTTGAGCAAACGCTCTTTTAGTTTGTTTTTTAAACTGGGCAAACGAGTATACTCCCCGTTCGACTTATATATCAAACGTCGCGCTTCTTCATCTGTGGCGACTTTACCCTCTGCTATCCCATCGTATAGTTTTTCCATCAAAGAGTTTGCCTCGAACAGGATGCTACGCCATCCGCTCGCTTTTACTCTTTGATTATTGAGCAACGTCACTAATTCTACTAAATCTTGCATTATTAGTAGTTGGTTTGTGTATAATACTTGGGTAGTAACCGATTGTTGGGAATCGACTTTGCAGTTTGATTCTGCGTGTTTAGTAGTGCCGCTCAAAAGATTAATATACGCAACTATGTGTATACACGCTATTGCTTTTAACAGCACTTAGCGCAATACAAATAAACGAACCTTCCTGAATTTGAGCGTTACCCCGTAGAGATGAGATTGATCAGTGTTTTCATGTGTTTATATTTGTTTGTTACCTTCTCTATCGTAAGATAATGCAAAATGTTACATCTTATCAAGTGTGAAAAAGAATAATTTATTTTATTATTTTTAAATAAAAGCAAATCAAATCATTAAACAAATAAAAAACATTACAATCGTAATCAACTGATATATAGAATCTTAACGCTAAAATAAAAAAGACCGCACTGATTATTCATCAGGCGGCCTTTTTGCGAACCCTGCTTATCCCGTTTTGCTATGGTGTAGTAATGTCAATAATGATGACTGCCGGGCAGGTGCGCATGGGCCTGAAAATAGAGTTAGGTGTTGTTAATGTGTTCATTTGCAGTAGTTTGTATTTTGTGTTTATCGTTAATCTTGCTGTTGTAAAGGGCATGAAATTACCCTTCGACTACCGCCATATCGCTTATGCGTATCGCTGCCGTTGTCATAATTGTCAGACCAAATCCGGTTTTTGTTTTTTTGTAAATTTGTTTCACGCACACGCTATTCCACAATGACGGACTTTGTGCTCGTCCCTCTTCTGGATTGCATGTTTACCAAATCAATACATTGGTAACTGTTGTGACAACTTCAAAGCTCGGAAAACATGGGGAGGAAAATTATCATAGGGAGGACAGTCTACTACTTGTTCTCGTGCCGTAGTGCTGTTTGCATTGCAAAGGAAATAAATTTTTTTACAATATTTAAATAATAATTAATATATATTTTTTGCGGCAAAACAAAAAATACAACCCAACTACTTGTATGTCAAATAAATAAGATTGTTTTTTATATGCAATATTTATTTATTCTGTCAGTTTTACGACATCCCAAACGCCGGATACGTCTATTGCCCCGGCTGCTTAATCTCGTAATCGTCTTTGGTTTTTGATTGCCGCACCATTTCTTTCACGTCGGCTAATAGCCGCTTGGCATCATACACTATGCCATCCTTCACGGTATACTTCACACCGCCGACTCTAACCACCTCATTATTAGCATCAAGTGCAATAGCGCCGGTGCCGTAAAGCACTTGAAGATTCTGCAGCGGGTTTTGGTCTATGATTACAAAATCGGCCAGCTTGCCTACTTCTACGGTGCCGATTTCTTGTTCCATGCCCAGGGCCTGCGCGCCGTAAAGGGTAGCCGAGCGTATCACTTCGAGCGGATGAAACCCGGCTTCGCGCAGCAATTCCAGCTCGCGGATATAGGCAAAGCCGTACAATTGGTATATATAGCCCGAATCGGAGCCGGCTGTGACGCGGCCGCCCCTGTTTTTGTATTCGTTAATAAATGCCATCCACAGGCGGTAGTTTTCGCGCCAGGCCACTTCTTGTTCGGTGCCCCAGCTATGCCAATACGAGCCGTGCGATATGCGGCTGGGCATATAAAACTGCCAGAGGGAGGGCAGGGTGTATTCTTCGTGCCATTCGGCCCTGCGGGCGCGCATGAGGTCGCGGTTGGCTTCGTAGATATTGAAGGTGGGGTCGAGGGTAAAGTCGAGCGACAGCATTTCGTCCATCACTTTGTTCCAATGCGCAGAGTGTGGCGGCGCCGCCTGTTTCCACAATTTGCCGGCTTCTTCAAAGCGGTTTTGCTCGTTTTGGTAGTTATAATCGAGCGGATAATTCTGTACGGTCTGGTTTTCAAAAAGCGCTTCAGGCAGGCCGTACCAGTGCTCCATGGAGGTAAGCCCGGCGCGGGCCGACTGTAGGGCATTCCAGCGGGCCACGTCCATCTGGGCGTGGTGGCAGGCCGAGCGCAAGCCCAGTTTTTTGTTTTCGTCGAGGGCTGCCGCCATAATCTGCGGCGGGGCGCCGAAAAATTTGATGCCGTCGGCGCCTTTTTGGGCATTGCTTTTTACCCACTCCCGCGCCTGCTCGGGCGTGCTGACGGGCTCGTCGCGGCCCATTCCAAATACGGTATAGGCTTTGATCCTTGGCGCTACGACTTCATTGCGCTCACTGCGGCCTCGGTGTTCCAATACCCAGTCGAGGCCGTTGCCGCATGCCGGGTCTCTGATGGTGGTTATGCCGTGGGCCAGCCAGAGTTTGAAGACGTATTCAGCATAGGCGCCCTGCTCGCGGCCGCCGATGTGGCCGTGCATATCTACAAAACCCGGCAGCAGGTACATGCCTTCGCAGTTGTATTCTTTGCCGCCGTCTTTGAGCTTGGGCCTGCGATCGGGGCTAATAGGCACCCCGGGATAACCCACGTTTTTAACTTCTTTGATGCGGTTTTTCTCTACCACAATATCCACCGGGCCCGTGGGCGGCGCGCCGTTGCCATTGATCAGCGTGACGCCGCGTATGATCAATTGCTCGTATGGCCCGTCGCCTTCCCCGGGCTTTCGGCCGGGCGCTTTTTCTACCTGGGAAAATCCAGAAATTACTATACACAACAGACCGGCCAATAACAACGTACGTCGCATGGTTGAACTTGTTAAGGTGAAAAAACGGCTATTCAATGAAGGATGCCGGCCCCGAAATTAGAAAAAGTATTTAATAAAGGAAAAACGCACCCGCGGTTGCTTCGTATTTACCCACTTAAAATAAGCGCGCGCCAGTTTTACCCGTACAAAGCGCCAGCGATTATAGAGCGGAGTTTGCAGGTTTTTATCCAGCCAGGCCCGTACTATTTCTATTTTATAAATAAGAAAAATAAAAGCGCTCACAAATAAAACGGCGCCGATAAAACTCTGCCAGGGATTCAACGAGCGGTACAGGAGTTGCGATAAGCCGATGCCCAGCCAGGTGCCGTATAAGATGACGTAGTGCACCGAATATATAGTGAGCGTCTCGCTGCCTATTTTGGTGATCAATACGGGTATGTAGCGGAAGAATTGCAATACCCACATAAATACGGATACGGCGATAAACACATGGCCCAATCGCCAAAACAGGTAATTACCGTATAGCAAGGTTCTGTAGGTTCCACCCGTAGTGAGGTCGATCAAGGCCGTCAGCATGGCGTGAGAATACAAGGTGAGCAGCACGCCTATGATAGCGACGACAAGGGGCATCCAGTGGGTAAAAGCCAGGCTAGGGCGTTTGTGCAAAATGAAACCCAGTAATCCGCCAAACATGGTATACCCCACCCACGGTACCGGTGTAAATACCGACCCGCGAGCCATGGTGAAATAATTGGCTAGCAAAGTAGGCAGTCCCGACCAATCGGCCCGCTCCGCCTCTGGATTGATAAAAAATATGAAAAAAGCCAGCGATGTCAGCAATGCCCATATCGGAATGCGCAGTTTTTGCTGCACCGCGTAGGATCCAACCAATAGTAGTATGGCAATGCCGATACAATGCAGCACATCCACTACAAAAAACGATGGATATACTTTGCCTACCAACAGCGCGGGGAAGGTAAATTTGAGCAAATAACCGAGACCGATAAGAAAAAAGCCCCGGCGCACTCCTTTCTTTACCCGCACATTCTGCCCCAGCGGCCTGCCGTCTTTCAGCAATAAATATACGAAAACCAATCCGGTAGAGAAGAAGAAAATCGGCGCCGTCAATCCCCGCATAAAAAACCAAACCGAATAAATGGCATTGTTGGGGTCGCGGTATTCCGGCGCGAGCATCGTATCCACAAAATGGCCCTGCAACATCATAAGGATAGCAAAAGCGCGTAATACATCAATGAAGACGACGCGGGGTGAGCGGATGCTCGTCTGGTTGGTAGAATTTGACACTATGCAGTCTTAATTAGCTCCAGTTCTGATAATACAAGATACCCCCTTTGGATGCACAAATGTACCAAAAGTAACAGTTCCAGCGAAAAAAAAGTTGAGTCAATCCGCCTGACTACCAATCCTCGTCTTCGTCGAGCTCGTCTTCATCCAATATGTCGTATGCCATATCGATGATTTCCCAGTCGAACCATTGGTTGAAGATGTCGAAGCTGCGCTCGGCAGGCCAGCTTTCTTCTTCAGAAGAAAATCCACTCAATTCTTCTGCGAAGATGAGTTCGTAAAACTTCCGCACCACAGTCTCTTCATCAGCCTCATCCGTCTCTTCCGCATTCACGAGATAGACGTTTTTGATGGGATGTTCTTTGATGTTCATCGGCTCCGACGGATCTACTTTGTTGATCCAGTCATAGTAAGGTTGCTTGGCCCTCACCAGGATGCCGCTGCGTTCTACGTATTCGGTTAAGTAACCCATATAATTGTTGTTGTGAGTTGTCGGTTGTGAGTTGTCGGTTGTGAGTTGTCGGTTGTGAGTTGTCGGTTGTGAGTTGTGAGTTGTCGGTTGTGAGTTGTCGGTTTAAGTATTATTAGCAAAATTAATGACCCCATAACTCATAACCCATAACTCACAACAGAGAACTACCTCCCGCATCCGCACATCGTCGGCATAAAGCTGCCCGTGTTGGTATCCATCGGCCAGGCATTGCCGCTGCCTTCTTCTTCAAAAAACAGGGGCAGGCGTTTGCGGTCGTAGTTGCCTATTTCATTCATCGTGGCTGCGTCGTACAGGCGGCCGTTGATCATGGTGTAACGCACTTTTTCGGAGTTGCGTATATTTTCAATGGGGTTTTGATCCAAAATAATGAGGTCGGCCAGTTTGCCGGTTTTGATAGAGCCGATTTCTTTGTCCATACCCAGGTAAACGGCTCCGTTGATGGTGGCGCATTTGAGGGCCTGGTGGTTGCTCATGCCGCCCTGGGCCAGCATCCACAATTCCCAGTGGGCGCCGAGGCCCTGCAGTTGGCCGTGCGCGCCCAGGTTGATGTTGACGCCGGCGTTTTGCAATTTCGTACACGATTTGGAAGTCAATATATGGCCGTTTTCGTATTCTGCTTCGGGCGCCATGGTGCGGTGGCGGGCGCGGCTGTCAACCACTGCGCGCGGGGTAAAGCGCAGCAGGCGGTCTTTTTCCCATACGTTGGTGTGCTGGTACCAGTAGTTTTCGCCGTTGAGGCCGCCGTAGTTGACGATCAGCGTAGGCGTGTTGTGGGTTTTGGTTTTCGACCAGAATTGCACTACGTCGTTGTACAGCGGCGCTACGGGTATGTTGTGCTCGATGCCGGTATGGCCGTCGGCTACCATGCTAAGGTTGTGGTAGAAAAACGAACCGCCTTCGGGTACGACCAATATTCCCAGTTCACGGGCCGCCTGAATAAACTGCTGGCGCTGCTCGCGGCGGGGCTGGTTGTAGCTTTTCACCGAAAAAGCGCCGTAGGCCTTGGTGCGCCGGATAGCCGAACGCGCGTCGTCGAGGCTGTTGACCACGGCCTTGAAGTCGCCGTCGGCGCCGTACAGGATGGTGCCTGTGGAATACAAGCGCGGCCCTACCATATAGCCGGCTTTGATCATCTCCGATTGCGTGAAGATCATCTCGGAGTTGGAGGAGGGGTCGTGGGCGGTGGTGACGCCGTAGGCCAGGTTGGCAAAGTAGTGCCACTGTTGCTGCGGACTAATACCGTACCGAAAGTTGCCCAGGTGGCCGTGTACGTCGATGATGCCCGGCATGATGGTTTTGCCGGCACAGTCGATTACCCGGGCGCCGCGCGGAATGACAACCCTCGGCCCTACGGCTTTGATGCGGTTGCCCTCTACCAATACAGTTCCTTTGGCGATCACCTCGTCGCCTTCCATAGTGATAATGCGGGCGTTGGTGAGAGCTATCGTACCCTCGGGTTTGTCCATCGGCAGTTGCAGGCCTATTTTGAGGCCCACCGTATCTACCGGCGGTATCGAATCGGGAGCGCCTTCCAGGAATTTAAAGCGCTGGGAGAGTTCTTCGCTGTAGTATTCGTCGCCGAGGGTCCAGTACAGTTTTTTGCTGTCGGGCGACCAGTGCAGGTTGATGCCGGCGTCGCGGGCTACCTGGGCCACGGGCACCGCTTTGGTGCCGGCCGACAGGCCTACGCTCTGCCCGGGCATGGGCATGGGCGCTACGTATACTTTATACAATTCAGAAAACGCCACCCACTTGTTGTCGGGGCTGGGCGTAAACTGGGTGGTATATTGGGTATTAAAAATCGTTTTTTCGTCGCTGCCGTCGAGTTTGACGCTTCTATATGTTTTGGTAATACTGCCGAAAATATAGCCTCCGGTCTGGAAGAAAATGCGCTGTCCATCGGCGCTGAAAGTGGGGTATTCGCCATTGGGCGTCACCAGCGCAGCTTTGCCGCCGCCGGCGGGAATGGTATAAATACCCGGCTCGGTACAATAGGTGAATCCCTGGTGGTCGTTGCCGCCTTCTTTTTGGTACACGATCGTTTTGCCGTCGGGCGAAAACGAAGGCGTGCGGTAAATGCCTTTTTCGGTGGTCAATTTGGTAGTAGCGCCGGTAGCCAGATTGAGCCGCATGATGGCGCCCTTATCCGTATCGCTCCAGGTCACGTACACAATCTCCTTGCCGTCGGCAGTAAAAGCCGGTTCGTATTCGAAAATTTTGCTGTTCGTAAGTCTGACGGGCGTGCCGTTGGGCAATTCTTTTTTCCACAAATAACCCGTTGCGTTGAAAACCAGCAACTTCCCATCGGGAGAAGTTTTGGCATGGCGGATCACGTGTACGTCGAATTGATCGGTGAATACCGGATTATCGAAGCGCAACGTCTCCTGGAAGCGGTGTTTGGCTTTTACGCTAAAGGGAATTTGCGCGGCTTTGCCGTTGGCGGCGTCCACCTTCCATAGTTTTCCCTGTCCCCAAATGACGACATGTTTATCGTCGGGCATCCAGTCGAAGCCGGGATAAATGCCGAAGATCGTCCAGGCTTCTTGTTGGTCTTTGCTCAAGCCGTCGTAGAGGGGTATTTCCTTGCCGGTGGCCAGTTCGTGGATAAACAGCACCGATTGTTCGCGTACGCGGCGCACAAAAGCCAATTTCTTGCCGTCGTTTGACAGTTGGGGGCGGCAGGCGCCGCCGGGGCCGCCGGTGATATCTTCAATTTTTCCTTCCTGGCGGTCGTAGCGCCTGATCACAAAAATCTGGTTGTTGGGGTCTTTATTATATTGAAAATACCCACCCGGGTACATATCCTCGCTAAAATACACATAACGCCCGTCGGGCGACACACAGGGTTCATTCACATCCTGCTGGTCGTTTTTGCGTTTGGTGAGTTGAATGCCTTCGCCGCCGCTAAAGTGGTACATCCACATCTCGCCGGCGCCCAGCGAGCGCTGCGAAGTGAAGTGTTTGCGGGCAATAAAATACTGTCCGTCGGGCATCCACACCGCGTTATTCAGCAGGCGGAAACTTTCGCTCGTCACCTGTTTGGCATTCGAGCCATCCGCGTCCATCATCCAGATATTATCGCCACCGCCGGCATCGCTGGTAAACAGGATTTTCTTGCCATCGGGGCTGAATCGCGGCTGCACCTCCCAGGCCAGTCCCTGGCGCAGTACTTTGGCCTCCCCGCCGCTGATGGGCATCACATAAATATCGCCCAGCAAGTCGAACGCGATTTGCCGGCCGTCGGGGCTCAGGTCGAGGTTCATCCAGGTGCCTTCCGACACCGTAAACTCGACCTCTTTGAATTCACCGGGCGGGTTATTGACGTCCCATTTTTTCTCTTCTTTTTTTTGAGCGGTTGCCGTAAGCGCAAGGAATAGCGCAAAAAAGGTAAGCAGCGATTTGGATAACATAGCCGGATGATTGTTGGTTTGCGCGGCAAAGATAGGTTTATCCGTTGGAAAATGCATAGCTGCCTGTTTTTTGAATCGCGGATTAAACGGATTAAACGATTCCACGGAAAGGAAATACTGCGGCGACAATTCAGGTGGTGATCTCAAAATCACCGCCTGAACTATCACCTGCAAAGACAATTCAGGTGGTGATCTCAAAATCACCGCCTGAACTATCACCTGCAAAGACAATTCAGGAGGTGATCTCAAAATCACCGCCTGAACTATCCTGTTATCGGTGGCCGTTCGTTGAGCGGAGTCGAAACGAACATGCCTGGTAGTCGGTCATTTCGACTCCGCTCAATGACCGGCATAGCAGGCCGGGCCGTTCGTTGAGCGGAGTCGGAACGAACATGCCTGGTAGTCGGTCATTTCGACTCCGCTCAATGACCGGCATAGCAGGCCGGGCCGTTCGTTGAGCGGAGTCGGAACGAACATGCCTGGTAGTCGGTCATTTCGAC